>Ga0209370_1000286_pt1 | contig 88005 bp, 68 predicted proteins | sample AgamicAtPrz_FD_187164 | JGI IMG/M metagenome (GOLD analysis project Ga0209370, IMG submission 187164) | Agave microbial communities from Guanajuato, Mexico - At.P.rz (SPAdes) (version 2) | ecosystem: Host-associated > Plants > Phyllosphere > Phylloplane/Leaf | place: Guanajuato, Mexico...
CAGTATCCACAGTTCGTCGTCAATGATCGGCGCTTCCATCCTTGGGCTTCCGTTGTTCTGGTGCCCAAGGTTAACAGCTCGCCGAGGAAGTAAACAGTCCCCTCACGGGGTTTTTGAACTGACCTCTTATTACGAACTCGACGGCATGCCGCTCGCCGGCGCGCGCTTCGCGATGCCGGTCGTCGCGACGCGCATCAGCTCGCGGTTCGGCACGCGCGTGCATCCGGTGAGCGGTGCGCGTCACGTGCATTCGGGCGTCGATCTCGCGGCGCCGGCAGGCCGCGCCGTTCATGCGTCGGAGCGCGGCGTCGTGACGTTCATCGGCAGCGAGCCGAGCGGCTACGGCAAATACGTGGTGATTCGCCATGACGGCGGCTACGCGTCGTACTACGCGCACCTGTCGGCGTTCGAGCCGACGCTGCGAACCGGCGCGCGCGTCACGCGGGGTCAACGCGTCGGCGCGGTCGGCAGTACGGGCACGGCGACCGGCCCGCATCTGCACTTCGAGGTGCGCCGGCATGCCCGCCTCGTCGATCCGATCGAACTCGTGCATGCAGCCAAGGCGGCGAGGCTGAAGGGCGCGCAGCGTGTGGCGTTCAACCGCGTGGCGCGTGATGCGCGCACGCAGCTCGCTTCGGCCACGTTCGCGCAACCGGTCGCGATGTCGAAGGCTGGCGCGCCGCAGGCGGGGTGATCGGGGCGGGGCTCGCCGTCGTCCAACTGACGAAGCGCGGCAGCCTGTATGCGACGGTCAGCTACCGTGGCGAATCTCGGCGGCGAGCATCAGCGCACGGTTACCGGGAATGCGGACGTGCGGTGGGCGGGGTGATTTGACGGAGACGACACCGGGATCGATCGGCCGTGGCGCGTATCGTCGCGGCCGAGCGGTTCCGGCCGCTTACGCGGAAGGTTCGACCGGCAACCAGATTTCCAGCACACCGGCACCCGTCACCGGATCGTAGTCGCCGCTGTAGCGCTCGAACTCGGGCGCGTCCACGGCCTTGAACCGCGATGTTGGCAGCCACCCGTTCCAGATGCTGTAGAACGTCTGGTGCAGCGTCGAGATGTGCCCAGCGTGCTCGAAGACCGCATACCGCTGCGGTTCCAGTTCGACGCAGCGAAACGGCGCGGGCAGCCGGTCGCGGCTCGTGACTTCCACGCCCGCGATGTATTCGAAGCTGCCGTCCGCATCGGGGTTGCAGCAGACGCCGTAGGTCACGTCGCCGACCTGCCCGGCGAAGGTACCGAGGTACGGGATGAATGCTTGCCACAGCGCCGGAATCCCTTCGTTGGTTTCGAAAGTATAGCGATCGCTCATGCCCGCGATCAGCCGCTTGCCGGCGGTTTCGAAGCGTACTGGCGTAATGTCGATGATTTTCAGCGCTTTCATGCGTAGCGGTTCCACAAGAGACAACCCGTCGAGGGTGCGCCGTGGCCGCACGTCCTCCGGCGTCATGCCGAAGCAATCGCGGAAGGCGCGCGTGAACGCCTCATGGGAGCCATAGCCGGCATCGAGCGCCACGTGCAGAATGTCCGGCGCGCCTTGCGCCAACGCATGCGCCGCTCGCGTCAGCCGCCGCGACCGGACATAGCGCATCACCGGCCAGCCGGTATGCATCGAGAACAGGCGCGAGAAGCCGAAGCGTGTCATGTCGCAGTCGGCGGAAATCCTGTCGAGCGTCAGTTCCCTGTCCAGTTCGGTTTCGATAAACCAGAGTGCTTGTCCAACCGGGTCCATGGCGTGCCAATGAGGGTGTCGGGCGGACTATATGGTATCGGCGGACGGGGCATTTGATCGTTCTTGCGGCTCGGCCCCGCGCTCGCGGATGGTCGAGCACACCGGCAAATCGCCACGCCGGGCGGCGTGGCGACGCTCGTCAGGCTGGCGCGTTCAACCCAGCGGCCAGTTCAGGATCGCGATGCCGTCGTTGTAGTCGCCGTCGCCGCCATCTTCCGACCCGACCAGCCCGAAGTAGGTTTTCTTGAAGATGTCGACCTGACGCGAGCCAATCTTCGACGGCTTGCCGTTCGCCGTCACGACCACACGCACCTTCCCCTTGCCCGAGTTCACGATCTGCGTGTTCAGGTTCGCGTCCTGCGTGCCGGCGCCCTGGAACGTCGCGGCCGGTTTCGGGTTGTCGTCGACGAAGACCTCGATCGTCTGCGGGGCGGACGAATTGACCAGTGCGGTCACGCCGAATGCGATGTTCGGCGGCAGGTTGAAGACGCCGTCGCGTTCGCCGCCGCCGGTCGGCACGGGCGCAGGCTGCACGGGTTGCGGCGTCGCTTTCGAGAAGTAATTGACCACCGCGCCGACACCGAACTTCGCCGCGGCGCCGGGCAACACGCCCGGCGCGCCGGCCCACGTCACCGTGCAGGCAACGACCTGGCCTGCCGCATCGGTTTTCACCTTGTTCTGCCAACTGCCGACGTCGAAGCTGTAGGGGATCGTCGCGATATCGACGAACACGTCGTATTGCGGCAGTTTCTCGACGAGCTGCGCGGTCATGAACTGGCGCATCCGGTCGAGCACGGCCTGATCGCCGTTGGCCTGCACGGCGGTGGCGTCGTTGCCCGCGAGTTGCAGCAGTGCGTACAGGTCGTCGTGGGTAAAGGGTTGTGACATGTCGTCCTCGTCTCGATGGAAGGGTTTGCATCGCGCGGCCGGTGAACGGATGTCACCGGGCCGCGCGCGGAGCACAGCGTGGAACTGCACATGACTGCTCGAACGATTCGCAATGCGTGGTTGGCCCCGTCGCCATTGCGATGTTTCGTGACGGCCGCCGATCAACCCAGCGGCCAGTTCAGGAACACGATGCCGTCGTTGTAATCGTCGTCGGCGCCGTCTTCCGACCCGACGATCCCGAAGTACGACTTCTTGAAGAGATCGACCTGCCGTGAGCCCAGGCGCGACGGCTTGCCGTTCGCCATCACGATCACGCGCACGCGCCCCTTGCCGGAGTCGAGCACCTTCGTGCCGAGGTTCTGGTCCTGCACGCCGGCACCCTTGAACGTCGCGGCGGGCTTCGGGTTGTCGTCGATGTAGATGTCGATCGTCTGGTCGTTCGCCGCGTTGGTGAGCGCGGTGACGCCGAACTTGATGTTCGGCGGCAGGTTGAACGTGCCGTCGCGCTCGCCGCCGCCGATGTTGCCGAATCCGCCGCTACCGGTTTCGGCGCCCTGATTGCCGCTGCCTTGCGACGACGAGGGCGCGGCCGTTTCCCCGATTGCGGACAGGTTCGCGTACGAATCGATATGCATCGCGCTGCCGCGCACGCTTTTCCACTGGCCCTTTACGAACGTGACGCCGCTGCCGACGTCGATCGTCGCGACGAGCGTGAACGGCATGCGGCCGGTCGCCTCCGGCACCTTCGACGAATAGGTGAAGCAGCCGTCCGCGACGATGCCCTTGTTCGTCGCGATCGCGAAATAGATGCCGGGGAAGTTGTTGCCGGTCGCGTAAGGCGTCGGCACGTTGAGGATGACCTGCAGTTTTCCGTCGCGAATCTCGGCCTTCGCGATGTCGATGTAGAGGCCCGGGATGTCGACGTAAGTCTCCGACGTCACGACGGGCGCGCTGACGATCGAAGCCGAAAGGATCGGCATGGAAGTCTCCGGTGATGAGGTGGTTCTGGATCGGGCGGGAGAGTCCCGCTGAACGCGGCGCAACCCGCCGGCCGCCATGGAGGCGGCCGGCGGCGATCGGCGGTCGATCGCGTGTCAGGTCAGCCGATCGGCCACTGGAGCACGACGATGCCGTCGTTGTAGTCGCTGTCGTGGCCGTCTTCCGACACGACGATCCCGAAGTTGACCGTGAACGGCGAGCCGTCCGACTTCTTGCCGTTGATCGGCGCGAGGCGTGCGTCGGTCGCCGACTTCTTGCCGTTCACCGACACTTCGAAACGGATCTTGCCGTTGCCGGAATTCAGCGTGGCTTCGCGCGGGCCGTCGCGCGTCGTCAGCTTGTGATACGCGGCGGGTTCCTGGCTGTCGCCGATAAACAGCTTGATGTGCTGTTGCTCGGCCGCATTCGCGAAGAAAATCGCGCGGAAATCGGTATTCGGCGGAATCGAAAACTCGCCGGCGCGATTGGATGACGTTTGAGAGTCGGCCATGCTTGCCTCCTGAGAAGTATTGGATAAGGCGTGCGCCTTGTCACGCAAACGTTTGCCGTTTGAAACGCGACTTACAAAGCATGGCGAAAAATAAATAAAAAAATATTCGGATGAGAATGGTTATTGTTCAGTAAATCGGAAAGCAGCGATAATCGATTTAATGAAATGTGCTTAATGAAGCGGATTTCGATATATTCGATAAACTATATCGATGTGCGTATCGATTTCCTGAATGATGCGCGAGCGCGCAGGCGGGGCGGGAGAGGCAAGGCGCAATCGGGCTTCGGAGCAGACGCTCGGCGTTCGCATATGGCAGCGTTTCGTTTCAACATCGGTATCTCTGTCGTGGCCGCGCCCACCGGCCACCGCCGAACGCCCACACCGAAGCCCGATTGCAAGGGAGGGGTGTGCGGCGATCGGCGAAGAGGATGGACCGACTCACTCCGAACATGAATAGGGCCTCACCGGCGCCGCACCCGTGAAGCATAGCGACGGAGGATACCGCCGCCTATCGGACGGGACTGATTCTGCGCAAACGCGCGTATCGCGGGACGGAGCGGGACGAAAGCGCGCCCGGTTGACAGCCGTGGTCGCCCTGTGATTTGATGCCGGTCATGCACGCCGCCCAGTCCCTCTTCTCGCTACGACTACTAGCCCGCTTCTCCGGGCTGGGTCTGCGGCTGCGCGCTTTCCATCTGCTTCTTTCCTGAAGCGCCAGATTTTCCCCGCATCATCGACCTGGCCCCGGTTGTCGACCGGCGCCTGAGTTCGTCTTTCCTTCGTCATCTCTCCGCTTCGTCCCGGTCGCTCAACCGTCAAGGCCGTCGTTTGCCGTACCGCTTTGCCGTTGTGCCGCTTTGTTACCGCTTTCTTGCCGTTTTCACCGCTGCGCGCGCAGCCGGCTCCTGACGCCGATGGCCGCCGCGCCGCGCTTCACCGACAAACAGACCGAGGACCGACATCATGATGCTGAAGAACCCCGCGACGAAATACCGACCGTTTACGCCCGTCAACCTGCCCGACCGCACGTGGCCGTCGCGCACGATCACGCAGGCGCCGATCTGGATGAGCACCGACCTGCGCGACGGCAACCAGGCGCTGTTCGAGCCGATGGACGCCGCGCGCAAGATGCGGATGTTCAAGACGCTGGTGGCGATCGGTTTCAAGGAGATCGAGGTCGCGTTCCCGTCCGCGTCCGAAACCGATTTCAACTTCGTCCGCGAACTGATCGAGGGCGGCCACATTCCCGACGACGTGACGATCGAAGTGCTGACGCAGGCGCGCGACGACCTGATCGAGCGCACCTTCGCGTCGCTGCGCGGCGCCAAGCGCGCGATCGTGCACCTGTACAACGCGACCGCGCCGGAATTCCGCAAGATCGTGTTCGGCCTCGATCGCGACGGCGTGAAGCAGCTCGCGGTGAACGCGGCGCGCACGATCAAGCGGTGCGCCGATGCGGCGACCGACACGCAATTCACGCTGCAGTACAGCCCGGAAACGTTTACGGCGACCGAACTCGATTTCGCGAAGGAAGTCTGCGACGCGGTGTTCGACGTATGGCAGCCGACGCCCGAGCGTAAGTCGATCGTGAACCTGCCGGCCACGGTGGAAATTGGCACGCCGAATTACTATGCGGACCAGATCGAATGGATGCACCGCAACCTCGCGCGGCGCGATTCGCTGATCCTGTCCGTGCATCCGCACAACGACCGCGGCACCGCGGTCGCGGCGGCCGAGCTCGCGGTGATGGCGGGCGCCGACCGGATCGAGGGCTGCCTGTTCGGCAACGGCGAACGCACGGGCAACGTCGATCTCGTGACGCTCGCGCTGAACCTGTACACGCAGGGCGTCGATCCGGGCCTCGATTTCTCGCAGATCAACGACGCCGCGCGCACGGCCGAGGAATGCACGCAGTTGCCGATCCACCCGCGCCATCCGTATGTCGGCGATCTCGTGTTCACCGCGTTCTCCGGCTCGCACCAGGACGCGATCAAGAAGGGCTTCGCGGTACAGCGCGCCGACGCCGTCTGGGAAATGCCGTACCTGCCGATCGATCCGAACGACCTCGGCCGCACGTACGATTCGATCATTCGCGTGAACAGCCAGTCGGGCAAGGGCGGTATCGCGTACCTGCTCGAACAGGGCTACGGCGTCGCGCTGCCGCGCCGCATGCAGGTCGATTTCAGCGCGGCCGTGCAGCGCCTGACCGACGACAGCGGGCACGAGGTGACGAGCGCGCAGATCTGGTCGCTGTTCCAGCAGGAATACGTCGAAAGCGCCACGCCGCTGCGCTATGTCGGCCATGAGTTGACCGAACGCGACGGCCGCGAGTCGATCGTGCTGACTGCGGATGTGCACGGCGAGCGCCGTGTACTGCGCGGCGAGGGCAATGGCCCGCTCGACGCGCTGATGCATGCGCTGCGTACGCCGCTGCGGATCCAGCATTACGAGGAGCGTGCGCTGTCGCAGGGCGCCGATGCGAAGGCGATCGCGATCGCCGAGCTGGCCGGCACGGGCGTACGCGGCAGCGCGTTCGGTGTCGGCGTCGACGCGAACCTGACGACCGCGTCGATTCGTGCGGTGATCAGCGGCGTGAACCGCGCGTATGCCCGTGCGGATGAGGTTGTGCAGGCAACCTTCTTTGACGCGGAGCACGCGGTGACGGCCGTGGCGTAACTGCGGCAGGGGCGGACGTGCTGCCCGGCGGGTCGATTTCCGGCGTGCACGAGCTCGCGCTCGGGCTCGTGAACCAGCGCGTGATGCGCGAGGCGCTGCTGGTGGCGTACAGCGATACGTTCCTGATCGCGGGCATCGCGATGATCGGGTGTACGGCGGCGGCGTTCGTGTTGAAGGGGAAGAAGAAGGCGTGACGGCGGGCGGTGCGCGGGCCTCGCAAACCTGACGGACGCGGCCCACTGCCTGGCGGATCGGGCTGATTTTTCGGCGGCCGTGGCTCCCGCCAGCGGAATCGGACTTGTCTGATTTAGTCGCGACGGTGCACGCGATAGCCTTTGGAGGTCGACGAACGGGCGGCATTGAGCCGGCCCGTTCGCCCATCACCTTTGACTGTCCGGCGCAGCCGCTCGCCGGGTCTTCCAGGAATCCGCCATGCCCCATACCGTCGAACTTGCCGGCGCGATCGTCTTCGCGCTCGCGCTATTGCACACCTTCGTCGCGAAGCGCTTCGAACGGCTCGCGCATCGTCATCCGCGCCATGCGGGCCTGTTCCATCTCCTTGGCGAGGTCGAAGTCGTGTTCGGCTTCTGGGCGCTCGTGCTGCTGATCGCGATGGCCGTGCTGGCCGGCCCGACGCTCGCGCTCGACTATGCGCAATCGCGCGAATTCACCGAGCCGCTGTTCGTGTTCACGATCATGGTGATCGCGGCGAGCCGGCCGATTCTCGGCGCCGTCGCCGGGATCGTGCAGCGAATCGCGCGCGTGCTGCCGGTCGATACGAACGTCGCCGCGGTCTGGCTGTCGCTGACGCTGATTCCGCTGCTCGGCTCGTTCATGACCGAACCGGCCGCGATGACGCTGGCCGCGCTGATCCTGCGCGACCGACTGTTCTGCGCGCCGCTCGCGCCGCGCTGGAAGTATCTGTCGCTCGGCGTGCTGTTCGTCAACGTGTCGATTGGCGGCACGCTGACGGCCTACGCGGCGCCGCCGGTGCTGATGGTGGCGGCCGCATGGGGCTGGGACAGCGCGTTCATGGCCGCTCAGTTCGGCTGGAAGGCCGCTGTCGCGGTGTTCGTCAACGCGACGGTGCTGGTCGCGCTGATGCGCGGCGCGCTGGCCGGCGCGCCGGCGGCCGCGTCGGCGGCGCACGGCGAGCGCGTGCCGGTGGGCGTGACGCTCGTTCACGTCGGCTTTCTGGTCGGCGTCGTGCTCGGCGCGCATCATCCGGTCGTGTTCATCGGTCTGCTGCTGTTCTTTCTCGGCTTCACGGCCGCGTACGAACGCTATCAGTCGCCGCTGATGCTGCGCGAGAGCCTGCTCGTCGCGTTCTTCCTTGGCGGGCTCGTCGTGCTCGGCGGCCTGCAGCAGTGGTGGCTTCAACCGATCGTCGCATCGATGGACGCGTACGCGCTCTATGCCGGCGCCCTCGGCCTGACCGCCGTGATGGACAACGCGGCGATCACCTATCTCGGCTCGCTGATCGCCGGCATGCCCGACGGCGCGAAATACATGCTGGTGTCGGGCGCCGTCGCGGGCGGCGGCCTGACGGTGATCGCCAACGCGCCGAATCCCGCCGGGCTCGCGATCGTGCGACGCGGCTTCGCCGACGAATCGGTCAGCGTGGCCGGCCTGCTCGCCGCGGCAATCGGGCCGACGCTGGTCGCGACGGGCGCGCTGTTGCTGCTCTGAGCGACGGCATCGCGCGGAAATAGGACCCGGCTGATTCACGTGATCGGGCCGCTACGCAATAATGAATTCGTCGGCGGCTGGTGGGCCGCCGGTGGGTGATTGGGGTTGGGCCGCCTGTTTCGGGCGGCCCCCTTTTTTGCCGGTACGACGAATGTGCAGGCGCGAGTGTCCTGTGGCGACCGGTGGGCGCGGTCGCACGCCGATTTCACGTCGGTTTCTGTTCGGAAAATCACGCTGCCAGATGCGAGCACCGGGCATTCGCGCGTACGCGTTCGACGGGTAGGGCGGCCGCCGTGCGGCCGTTTCTCCGCGAGACGGACGCTTCATGAACCATCCCGTCCGTACCCTGCCTGCGCCGCAGCCGCTCGGCGGCCTCTTCATCCCGCTGATCCGGATGGGCGCGATTGCGGTCGTGTTCGTGCCGCTCGCGTGCGCAATCATGTCGTTGTCCGATGTCGCCCGGAGGCGGCGGATCGTCTGGAAGTCGATCGCGATCCATGCGGCGCCGACGGCCTTCGCCGCCGTGCTCGCGATGGCCGCGGCGACGCGACTTTTATCGGCTCCCGCGTGTTCGTGCATCGGCACGTCGCGCTTCTTCGCAGGACATCCATGCATGCCGTCTTTCGCTATCCGCTGATCGCCGCGCTCGCGCTGGCGGCCGGATGCGCGTGCGCCGGCGAGCGTGCGCGTTGGCCGGCGCCGTCGCGCGACGGTGCGCCGCTCGTGGGCGTGCAGGTCAAACTGCCGTCGTTCAGCGCGGACGACGCCCGGCGCATCCGCGTCACCGGCTTCGATTTCGTGCGGATCGGCGTCTGGACCGACCGGCTGGATCGGCCCGCGTATCGCCGCGCATTCGATGCCGCGATCGCGGCGGCGCACGACGCGCAACTGCCGGTGCTGCTGACCATCCGCGCGCTCGAACCGCTCGCGCCGCGCGATGCGCCGGCCGAACGGCGCATGGCCGCGCTCGCCGAAGCGGGGGCGACGCTGGCGGGCACGGTGACGCGGCTTGCCGATCGATACCACGCGCAACTGCTGGCCATCGAGCTGTGGAACGAGCCCGATCTCGACAAATACTGGCCCACCGCCGAGGTCGATTCGACGTTCGCGCCGTTCATGCAGGCCGTCTGCGTGCGTTTGCGCGAGCGTCGCCCGCGTGTGCCGGTGATCGGCTTCGCATTCTCGCGCGCGCCGTTCGCCGGCTCGGTGCCGGATCGGCTGCTGAAGCCGCTGGCGCCGTCGCTGGCCGGATGCGTCGACGCGATTTCGTACCACGCATACGGCATGGCGCCGGCTCGGATTCGCGCGGCCGCGCGCGACGTGCAGGCGCGCTATGGGCTGCCGGTCGCGATCACCGAGGATGGCGCGACGTCGGTCGGCCCCGCCGGCGACGCGCGCCAGGTGAAACGCCTGACGACTTTGCTCGCCGCATCGAATGAATCGATGACGCCGCTGATCTCGATCTACGAATGGGCCGACACGCCGAACGGGCCGGATGCCGCGCAGCGGAACTACGGCCTGGTCCGCGCGGACCGGACGCCGAAGCCGGCGCTCGACGCGGTGGCGCAGGCGCTGCGCGATCGCTCAGGCGCGCTTCGCGGACGCGACTGACGCGGCCGGCGGAGCGGACGGGACCGCCGCGCGAGCCGTCCGCAACGGCCACAGCACGGCGGCGAACAGCGCGACGCTCGACAGATGCCGTGTGTAGCTGCCCAGATCGGGTTCGAACAGCATCGACACCGCGACGTGCCCGAGTATCAGACACGCGAGCGTGTCGCCGCCGCGCAGCGATGCGGCGTGCGTGCCGGCCGGCGGCGCGACGCGCGGCCACGCGGATGCGAGCACGAGCGCGATGAAACCCTGCATCGCGATGCCTTTCACGTCGAACGAGAACAGGATCGGCAGGTTGAGCCGCGCGACCGAGTACGCGTAGTTGCCGGCGAAATGCAGGAACGAATCGGGCGGATACGGATTGTAGAAGCTCGTGCGCGCGCCGAACGGCGATTCGTACACGAGGTAGTCCACCGCCACGTCGCGTGGGTGCTGAAGCAGCGTGTAGACCGAATCGGGCAGCGCGACGAATGCCGCGCCGGCCAGCAGCAGCGCGACGATCTTCAGCGGCAACGGCGCGCGGCGGAACGCCCACGCGCTGCCCGCGCACAGCACGATCAGCGCGAAATAGCTGCGGATGAGCGCCGCGTAGCCGGCATACAGCATGGTGGCGACGGCCAGCGTGCGCACCGTGCCGAACCGGCGCGCGGCGAGCGCGACCAGCACCGCGATCAGCACGACGAGCGTGTCCTTGCTGGCGACGAACAGGTTGAAGAACAGGCAGGGCGCGATCAGCACGAGGTTGGCGAACAGCGAGCCGGCGCGACGCGTTTGCCGTAGCGCGAGCCAGATGAACAGCACGCCGAGCGCGGCGACGAACACGCCGGTGCCCGCGCCACCGAGCGCGCGATAGAAGCGGCCGACCGCATCGAACGACGTGCCGTCGTAGGTCGCGCCGCCGCTGATCTGCGTATCGATCTTGTCGGCATCGCGGAAGATGAACTCGGGCAGCAGCGCCCGTGCGTTCGCATAGACCGCGAGATACAGCAGCGCGACGCACGCGGCGATCGCATCGACGAGCCGGCGGCTCAGCAGCGGCCCGCTTGCCATCAGCTTACGGAGCATCGGCGGCTCCCGGTAACGCGCCGGCCGTGCGGGCACAGCGCGACGCGACGATGCACGCGAGCGCGGCCGTCATCGCGACGCTCGCGGCGAGATGGGCGTACGCCGCGCCGAGCGCGCCGAAGCCGCGAACCAGTGCGATCGACACCGGCATGCAGGCGAGCGTCAGCGCCGCCATCGCGAGCGCGACCGGCCGGCCCGCGCGCAGCGCGACGGCCGCCGCCCACAGCACGTCGGCGAGCGCGCGCAGCACGAACGACGTCGACAGGATTGCGAGGCCGGCCGTCTGCAGTGTCCCGGCGTGCTGGTGCGCGAGCTGGAAAACCGGCCCGTGCAGCGCGGCGATCGCGACGGCGGCGGCGGCCGTCAACGCGAACGATGCGCCGATCGAACGGGCGAGTTCGCGTCGGAACGCGGCGCGCGCCGCGCCGAGCGCGCTCACGAAGCGCGGCGCGGCGACCACGACGACGGTCGCCGCCGCGACGGTCTGGATCGCATTCGCGATCGACCAGACGAACACGTACCGGCCCAGTTCGGCGGCCGGCAACGCGCCGGCCGCGACGAAGCGTTCCAGATATTGCAGGACCGACATCAGCAGCAATGCGACGAAGAACGGCAGGCCGTCGCGCCACACGGCCGCCAGGCTGCCCGCGGGCGGGTGGGCCGCCGTGCGCGACGCGGGCTGCGTGCGCGCGATGCGCGAGATGAAAGCCCAGCCGATGGCGACCACCGCGACATCGGCCGTCAGCCACAGCACGAACAGCGCGTCGACCGACCTGATCGCACCGGCCGCGAGCGCCGCGATCGCGACGCCGGCCCACGCGCCGGTCCGCACGAACAACAGCCACGACGCGACGCGGGCGAGATGCAGCGAAAACAGATAAGTATTGATTTCGAGCGCCGCGTGTTCGGCGCATGCGATCCATGCGACGAGCACGAGCGGCAGGTCGGGCAGCGCCGCGACGTGCAGCACGCGAGCCGCCCAGCCGGGCACCGCGAGCGGTGCGCAGAGCGCCGCATATACGACGCCGTAGCGCGCGAACACGCGCGTCGCGGCGCGGATCGCGTCCGCCGGCGCGTCGCCCGAAAGCCGCCGGTTCAGCTCGGTGCTGAAGCCGAGCCCGAGCACTTTCGACGCGACGACCGACACGGCGACGGCGAAGCCGTAGGCGGCGACGGCATCGAAGCCGAGCGTGCGCGCGACCGCGAGCGTCAACGCGAACTTCATCGCGAGCGCGGCGATGCGCAGCGCGAGCCGGGAGCCGAGCGCCGTCATCGCGCGGCCGGCCGGGACACGGCGTTGCGCAGCGATGCGAGGAGGGTGTCGCGCGCCAACTGCAGGCGCGTCAGTCCGCCGTGCGTCGCGTCGCGAAAGCGCGCGAGCGCGCCGGGGGCGAGCAGTGTTCGCGCGACGGCCGCCGCATCGAAATCCGCGGCGTTCGCGACCCAGTCGGCCACGCCGAGATCGGCGTATGCGCCGAAGCCCTTGCGTTCGTAGCTCAGGTGGTACGCCGGCACGCCGTGCAGGATCGATTCGAGCGCGCCGTGCAGGCGCACCGATACGACGGCGTCGGGGGTGTCGTGTGCGAGGACATGCCTGAGCGAATTTGGCGCGTCGATGCCGAGCGTGCGGTAGTACGCGCTGTCGTCGTTGCCGCGGCCGGTGCTCTGAACCGCGAACGTCAACCGGCACGCGGGACGCAGCAGCGCGATCAGCGCGATGGTCGATGCGTGATAGCGCGCGCGCTGCGCGTCGGTCCACGCGGGCGGCTTGCGCAGCACGATCGCGATATGCGCGGGCCGCGTGCCCGCCGCCGGGCGACGCGCCGCGACGCTGGCGTGGCGGCGCGCGAATTCGAGTACCGCCAGGTCCGGCGCGCGGCGCGTGTTCGCGTTGCCGGCGAGGAAGGCGGCCGACCGGTCGTCGCGCACGAACACCTCGTCGAACGATCCGAGCATCGTCCGCAGATGCGCGGCGAGCCACGGCCGGTTCGCGGCGGGCCCGATGCTTTGCGGCAGGTAGACGGTCGGCTTGCGCGCGGCGCGCGCCAGCCGCATCTGCAGCAGGTGGCCGGCTTCGAGCTTCAGCGCTTCGATCGCGGTGCGCGCGCGCAGGTAGCCGCCGCCCACGCCGACGATCAGGTCGACGCCGTCCAGCAGGTGGCCGAGCGCACCGAGCGAAGGATTGAGCGCGACCGGCAGCGGCGCCGCGCTTGCCTGCACGACGCGGGCCGCGCCGCGCGCCGCGAGCACCGGAGCCGGACGGACGTCGGGCAGATGCGGAAACGATGCCGGATCGGCCGCGACCACGGTGACCCGCACGTGCGGGCCGAACGCATCGCGCAGCAGGCCGATCGACAGGTCGACGAGCAGGCCGTCGCCGGAATTGCGCGTGCTGTATGCGTGCAGCAGCGCGACATGAACGGGGGCGCTCATCGGGGGGCCTCCTCGAGGCGTTCGCGGTAGACGGCGAGCGTGCGCTCGACCATCGTGTCCGCCGAGTAATGACGGGCGGCGAGCGCGCACTGGCTGCGCATGCTCGCGAGCCGTGCCGGGGAGCGCGCGAGATGCGCGAGGGCGGCGGCGAATTCGCGTGGGTCGTCGTCGTTGGCCACGCTCAGGCCGACCTGGTAGCCGTCGACGAGTTCGGCCGCGCCCGCGACGCGGGTCGCGACGATCGGCACCTGCGCGGCGACGGCCTCGATGCATACGTACGGGAACCCTTCGTAACGACTCGGCAGCGCGAACACGTCGAACGCGGAGAAATAGCGCCGCGCGTTGTCGATACGCCCCGCGACGCGCAGGGTCAGCGGCAGGTCGTCCGCTTCGGCCCCGGCGGCCCGGTTGAAGTCGCCGGAGCCGATCGCGACGATCTGCATCCGGTCGTCGTCGCACGCGGCGAGCGTGCGCGCGATGCGCACCAGCCGGTCGACGCCCTTCTGCGCATCGAAGCGGCCGACGAAGCCGATGACGAACGCGTCGTCCGGCACGCCGAGCACGGCGCGCGCGGCGGCGCGCGGCAGCAGCGCGGGCGGCGTCACGCCGTTCGGGATCGTGCGGATCCGGTCGCGCGCGATGCCGAGGGCGTGCAGGTGGTCGGCTTCGTCGCCGGAGACGGCGATCACCGCGTCGGAGCGACGATTGCCGAGCCAGCGCTCGATGCCGCCGTAGACGCGGCGCTTCACGGCCGACAGCGTCGGGTTCAGCGTATACACGGCGTGCGGTGTGTAGATCTGTTTCCACGGCCCGGTGCACAGGCGCGCGAGCGCGCCGGCTTTCGAACTGTGGCTGTGGACCACATCCGGCCGAATCTCGTGCAGCAGCCGGGCGAGCGCGCGTGCGGCGCCGACGTCGTGCAGGCCGACCGAACGGCGGAACGGCAGCCGATGAAACGACGCGCAACGCAGGGGCGTGTCGGCGAGGATGGCTTCGTCGAAACGCGCGCCGCGCGGCGCGATCAGATGGATCTCGACGTTCGCGCGCGCGTGGAGGCCGGCGATCAGGTCGGCGAGATGCACGGCGACGCCGCCGCCGGCCGCCTCGACCACCATCGCGATGCGCAACGGCGGCCCGGCGCGCTCGGGCGCGCGTGTGGGCGCATGGGCGGCCTCGTGTCGGGAGGGGTGCTTGGCCAGATCGACGACCGTCATGCCGCTCTCCCGGTCAGGCGGCGCAGCGCCGCGCGCCAGCCGCGTGCGGGCGCGTCTTCGGGCTCGTTCGCATAGCGGTATTCGGTGTAGCGGTAGCCGCCGTATTTCGTGCCGTACGCGCAGCGCCCGCCGCGCGCGTCGATGCCGTTCAGCACGACGCGGGGCGCCACGCCGCCGTGGCCCGCGACGCGCTTCGCGGCTTCGGCGAGTTCGCCGGCCTTCGTCTTGCCCGCGCGCGCGACCAGCAGGATCGCGCTGGCGTGCTTGCCGAGCCAGCTGGCGTCGGCGGCGGCAAGCACCGGCGGCGCGTCGATCACGACCATGTCGTATTGCGCGCGCCATTGCCCGATCAGCGCGCCGACGCTCGCGCGCTGCAGCAGCGCGGCCGGCGCGTGCGGCAACGCGCCCGTCGCGATGAAGTCCAGATTCGGTTCGACCCCGCGATGCACGATGCCGTCGTGCGCCGCATGTGCCGCGAGCGCATCGGCAAAGCCGTTGTCGCGCGCGACACCGAAATACTGATGCAGGCGCCCCTTGCGCAGATCGCCGTCGATCAGCAGCACCCGCTTGCCGTCGGCCGCCTGCACCGCCGCGAAATTCGCCGCGACGAACGACTTGCCGGCGCCCGGCGCCGGCCCCGTGATCAGCACGACCGGGCGCGCGTCCTGTGCAAGCGAGAAATGCAGCGCGGTCTGCAGGCTGCGCAGGCTTTCGATCGCCGGCTCGTACGGCTCGGCGAGCGCGAGCAGGTGCGGGCCGGGGTCCTGACGCTCGATCGCGCGCATCATCGCGCGCTGGCCGGCGGCGGACGGCACGACCGCCAGCACGGGCAGCCCGGCGTGGCGCTCGATCTCGTCGACGCTGCGCAGGCCGCCATAGAGGAAGTCGCGGGCGAACGCGATCAGCATCCCGAGCGCGAGCCCGACGAGCGCGCCCACGCCGATCGCGACCGGACGGTTCGGCCGCACGGGATCGTCCGGCGCGACGGCCGTATCGACGACGCGCACGTTGCCGGTCTTGCCGGCCTTGACCAGTTCGAGCTGCTGGATGTTGTTCAGCAGCGCCGTGTAGAGATCGGTGCCGACCTTCACGTCGAGTTGCGCGCGCACTTCGTCGCGCTGCCGCTGCGGCAGCCGCGCGAGATCCGTGTCGAGCGCGGCCTGCCGACGCCGCAGCGTCGCGAGCTGCGCGTCGAGCGCGGCCATGTCGGGATGCGACGGCAGGAACCGCCGCGACAGCTCGTCACGTTTTTGCTGCAGCTCGAGCACGCGGGTCTGTACGTCCGCGCCCTGCTGAAGCGCGAGCTTGCCTTCCTCCGCGAGGTCGATCGAATGCCCGCTGCTGCGCAGCGTCGCATAGCGTTGCTCGGCCTCTTCGAGCTGCCGCTTGACGGTCGGCAACTGGTCCCGGAGGAACGCAAGCGAGCGCGCGGCCTCCGCGGAGCGGCGCTCGACGTTCTGTTCGACGTAGCGGTTCGCGAGCGCGTTGAGCGTTGCGGCCAGCGCGGCCGGATCGTCGCCGCGCAGCGTCGCGACGAGCACGCCCGACTGCTTGATCTTTTCCTGCACGTCGAGCGCGGTGCGCAGCGCGTCGATCGTGTCGGCGCGGCCGTTGCGGATCAGGCGGAAGCGCGTGCCGGGCAGTGCGTCGAAGCCGGCGACCTCGATCGACAGCGGGCCGTAGCGCGTCGCAAAGGTTTCCGCGCGGCCGATGTGGCCGATCGCATCGTCGGGCAGGTCCGGGCCGGACAGCCGGTAGCGCCGCGCATCGATGCGCGTGAGGTTGAACGTGTCGCCTTGCGCGCGCCTCGGCACGTCGAAGCGCGTGACGTTCACGCGTTCCTCGCCCCACGCATAGCCGCCGATGCCGAGCAGGCCCGGCTGCACGACGCCGTCGTTCAGGCGCGACACGAAATCGCCGATCAGCGGAAAGCGCTTCGGTTTCGCGACGATGTAGCTACGCAGATCGTCCACGGCGCGCGTGACCACGAGCCGGGACGACAGAATCTGCGCTTCGGCCGAGGCCGGTGCGTTGACGTTGAAGAACGACGCGGCGTCGCCGAGCAGGTTCTTCGCCGCGCTGTCGCCGCCGTCGTCGGTCTGGATCATCAGGTCGGCCTGATAGGTCGGCGGCGCGAGGAAGGCGTACAGCGCGCCGACGCCGAGCCCGGCGGCGGTCAGGGCGGCGATGGTCCAGCGTGCGCCGCCGAGCACGTCGAGCGCGTGAACGAGATCGAACTCGCTTTCGGCAGCGGGTTCGCGGGAAGGCGATGCGGTCATGATGAGGTCGACGGGGAAAGGGCGGCCGGCCGGTCGGGCCAGCGCGCGAGGATGAGCGGGCGCCAGCCGTCGACGGCGGCGGCGATCAGCGATGCGCAGCGCACGAAGTCGGCGCGCGTGCCGCGATAGGGGTCGGGAACGTCGAAGCCGGCGCGCGTGTCGCCGGGCGCGATCGCGTGCTCGCCGAGGCGAAACACGCGGCCGCGCGTGAACAGGTGGCGCGCTTCGACATCGCGCTGCTGCGCGCGGTCCATCACGAGGATCAGGTCCGCGTGCCGGCACAGGTCGGCCGTGACGGGGCCGGCCACGTGCGCGTCGAGATCGAGACCGAACTCGTGCGCGACGGCGCGGGCGAGCGGATCGGCCGGATGGCCGGTGCGCGGCGCGAGGCCGGCGGAGCGGACCGTCGCGTGCGGCAGCCGCGCCGCCAGCAGCGCGGCGGCGATCGGGCTGCGGCACAGATTGCCTTCGCACACGACGAGCAGGGATGGGCGCGCGCTCATTTGGTTGCCAGCGCGGCGGCGGCGCCCGTGTTGACGCTCGGCAACAGCAGCGCGAGCACGCGGCTGAAGCGCACGAGGCCGTTGCCGTCGACGTAGACGGTGTCGTTCGGTTCCAGCTCGAACTCGTTCGCGAGCACCATCGCGACCGGCGAGCGCGCATCGAGATGGAATACGGTCGGCGTGCCGCGCGCATCGCCGCGGATCACGAACATCTGCGCGGCATCCGCCGTGTTCGAGTTGATGCTGCCGGCCTGCAGCAGCGCGTCGCCGAGCGTGAGGCGGCCGTTGCGCTTCGGGAGCGCGCGCAGCGGGCGGTTGACTTCGCCCATCACGTATACGCCGTTGTCGTCGCGCGCGGCGATCTTCAGCAGATCGCCCGCGCGCAGCACGATGTCGGCCGGATTGCGGTGCTCACGAATCATCTTCGCGACGTCGATGCGTACCGGCACACCGTCGCGAACGAGCGTCACGTCGCTCTGGTCGGCCGCTGGCGTGAAGCCGCCGGCGCGGGCGAGCGCGTCGGCGAGCGTCATCGGCACGTCGTTGACCGCCTGCGCGCCCGGCGCATGCACTTCGCCGTCGATATAGACCTGCTGCGAACGGTACGACGCGACGCGCAGCGTCACCTGCGGGTCGCGATAGACGCGCGAGAGCGCCTGCGTCACGCGCGCCTGTGCATCGGCGGCGCTCAGTCCCGCGACTTTCAGCTTGCCGGCATACGGAAACGTCAGATTGCCGCGATCGTCGACGACGAACCCGGCAACCGGATCGGCCGCGCGCGGCGGCGTCTGCGGCGAGCCGGGCTGGGCAGCGGCCAGCTCCGGATGGTCCCAGACGGTGATCTGCAGCACGTCGCCGGGGCCGATCCGGTAGCGCGAAGCGGCGGGGGTGTCGGGCGCCGACACCGCGGCCGTCGCGGCCGCCTTCTCGGCGCGCTGGCGCTGGATCAACTGCGGGTCGATCTGCACGATGGGCACGGGCAGGCGCGCAGGCGACGCGTCCGCGCGTGCGGGTGCGCCGCCGTCCGCCGGATGCGCCGATGCGTCCGCGCGCGCGATGTCCCGCGCCGCATCGGGCGCGCTCGTTGCGCGCAGTTCCTGGACGAACGGGTGATCGCTCATTCGCATGCCGGGCGCGAGCGCGCACGCGGACAGCGCGAGGCCGGCCAGCGCCGCGAGCGAGGCCGTGCGTATCGCGTGTACCGCACGCCGGCGTGCGCCGGCCGCGGTCGAAACGTTCGGGGTCTTCATCTGATCATTCCTTGATGGCGGCGCCGGGGTGCGGCGGCCGCGCGCGCTCGGCCCGGGGTAGCCGGGCTCGAGCGGGGTTCGGGTGAGTCCGCGCCGCGTTCGCGTGTCACGCAAACGCGGCCGGCCGCTCAGTAGGCGTTGGGATGCACGATCCCTTTCAGCACCGTCGCGCCGATGATTCGCAGATCGAGCGCGAACGACCAGTTGCGCAGGTAGTACAGGTCATGCTCGATGCGCGACTGCATGCTTTCGACGTGCTCGGTCGCGCCGCGCAGCCCGTTGACCTGCGCCCATCCGGTGATGCCGGGCTTGATCCGGTAGCGATGGATGTAGCCGTCGACGAGCGTGCGGTACTGCGCGTCGTGCTCGACCGCGTGCGGGCGCGGGCCGACCACCGACATGTCGCCGAGCAGCACGTTGATGAACTGCGGCAGCTCGTCGAGGCTCGTGCGTCGCAACAGCGCGCCGACGGCCGTGACGCGCGGATCGTTGCGCATCGCCTGCACGACCGTTCCGTCCCGCTCGACGTGCAGCTTCATCGTGCGGAACTTGTAGATGGCGAAGGTTTCGCCGTCGGCGCCGCGCCGCTTCTGCGTAAAGAACACGGGCCCCGGCGACGACAGCTTCACCGCGACGCCGATGACGAGCAGCAGCGGCATCAGCGCGATCAGCGCAACCGCGGCGAAGGTACGGTCGAACGCCGCCTTCAGCATCCGCGCGCGCGGTGTCAGCGGCGACACGGCGAGCGAGATGGCCGGCTGGCCGAGCACCTCGTCGGCCTGACTGCCGAACGGCGCGAGCTGGCTCACGTCGGGCAGCAGCCGCAGATCGACGAAGTCGTGACGGAATTCCTCGATCACGTCGACGATCGCGCGCTCTTCGCTCAGCGGCAACGCGATCCAGATCTCGCTCGCGCGGAGTTGCCGCGCGTGTCTTGCAAACGTCGCGAGGTCGCGGTGCACCGGAAGCGCACCGACGCTCGCCTCGGCGTCCGGTGAAACCCGGTAGATCGCGACGAACCGGTACGGCGAAGCCATGCGTTCGACCGCGGACGTCAGTTGCGCGATGCGCTCGCCGGTACCTGCGAGCGCGATCGCGCGATAACGCTTGGGCGCACGCACGCGGCGGCATCGCCACACGAACAGGACGATGCGAAACGCGATCAGCGACACCGCGACGCCCAGCGTCCAGCGAACGAACCACGCGAACGACGCGACATTGACCGCGGCCATCGCGATCATCATGACGAACACGCTGCCCTGGGCGATCAGCCACAGCGCGAGCGCGCGAAGCAGATAACGCGCGATGCGTACGCCGTTGTCGCTCAGGTCGCGGTCGATCAGGCCCAGCAGGAAGGTTGCGCACAGCACGCTCGTCGCGACGAGCACGGTTTCCGTTCGCAGCGCCGCGAGCGACATCGTCGTTTCGTCCAGCATCACGACCGCGATCGTGACGATCATCGCGATGTCGGCGACGAGTACGGCGAGCGCCCGGTTTCTGAACAGTTTTTTCAGCATTTCACGTCGCCTCACGACATGCCGGCTTTGCCCATGCGGCCGGCATGGGGATACCCGTGTGGAGGCGCCTCGGGTAGTTCACGTCAAGTTATTCGAAATCGGCCAGATGATTCGCGGTCCGAATCGGATTCGTTTGATTGATTCTATTGACGAGGAATGAGCGGGACCATCAGGCAACGGGAAGATCGGCAGCGCTTGCCGGTCGGACTGGTCCTGTTCTGCGCGGCGGGTTCGCCATGTCGTGCCGTCGCGATGAAACATCATCGTGCGGAGATCGGTATCGTCCGCGCGTGTGGACCCGGGGGCGGGCGCTCGATGCTCGCATCTGGCAGCGTTTTGGAGCATGCAGCACGATCAGCAGGTGAATCGTGACGTGGCCGCGCCCACCGGCCACCATCGAACGCCCGCTCTCGGGTCTTGTTCCGGCGAAGGCCGGCTCGGTAGGTCGCACGCATCGATGCCGGCTGGAAGCCGGCAGCGAACGTTCAACGCCCCCACGCGAAGTAACAGGAACCGGCGACCGCCAGCACCGCGCCGATCAGCGCCGCGTACGGCGCGAGATTCAGCCACATGCTGCGCGTCGGCACCTCGAGCTCCATGTCGCGCTGCATCTGCGCGGGGAAGCGGCCTCGGTCCTGCCAGTAGTGGCGATAGAGAAATACCGGCACGATCAGCAGCATCGCGATCAACCCGTTGCGCAACGTGCCTTCGCCCTGCAGATCGGCGCCGGCGCCCGCATAAACGAGGTTCGCGTAGCCGCAGATCGAGCCCGCGACGAGCAGCCACGTCGGGCAGCGGAACGGCCGATCCCAGTTGCCGCGATCCATCCGGTGAATCCAGCCCGACTGAAGATTCAGGAATACGAACAGCATGTAGCAGACGTTCGAGATCGACAGCACCGTCATGTAGTCCGACATCATCAGCAGCACGAGGTTGAAGCCGAGATCGGTCCACATCGCGCGCGTGGGCGAGCCGTGCTCGTTCACGTGCGACAGGTACTTCGGCAGCCAGCCGTCGACCGACGCCTGGTACAGCGTGCGCGACGAGCCCATCATCGACGTCATCACGATCAGCAGGATCGATAGCATCAGCATCACGACGACCGCATTCGCGACCCACGCGCCGCCGCCGACGATCTTCGCCATCGCGGCCGCGACGCCGGTGCCGTCGCGAATCGACGGATCGAGCATCGCCTGCGTGCCGAGCGCGCCCTGGAACGCCAGCGGGACGAGCGTCATCACGACGAGACACAGCGCACCCGACCAGAAGATCGCCTTCGCCGTATCGCGCCGCGGATCGCGGAATTCACGCGTGTAGCAGACGGCCGTCTCGAAGCCGTATGACGCCCAGCCGGCCATGAACATCGCGCCGAGCGCCATCGTCACGCCCTGCCCGTTCCACGCGCCGAAGGTCGCGGCCGTGAGGTTGCCCTGCGCGTCGTGACCGAGCGGCAGCAGCGGGAGCAGGTTCGACATCGGCACGTCGCCGGTGACGAACGGCACGATGCCGACGATCAGCAGCGGCGTAAGCGACGCGATGCCGAGAATGCGCTGCGTACGCGCAGCCTTCGACGCACCGCTGTGCTGAAGCTTGAACGTGACGAGAAGCAGAATCGTCGCGATGATGAACGTCGCGTTGATCCGTAGCGAAAGCCCCGGCTTGATGAACCCGAGATCCGCAACCTTGAGCTGCCAGTGCAGCACCGCCGCATCGGCGGGAAAGAGACTCGTGAGCGCATAGCTCGCCGCGAGGCCGCAGCCGAGTGCAAGCATCGGCGACCACGCGAGCCAGTTGCACCACACGGAAACCGGGGCAATCAGCTTGCTGTAACGGACCCAGCCGATCGCGCCATACACCGACGCGCCGCCCGATTTATGGGGAAACAGGCTGGAAATTTCCGCGTAGGTCGCGCTTTGAATCAGCCCCATCGTGATCGCGGCGATCCACACGGCCCACGCCGGGTGGCCGATCGTCGCGGACACGCCGCCGATCGTGAACAGCACGCCGGCGGGCACGCCGCTCGTGACCCAGAACGCGTCTTTCCAGCTGAGGCCGCGCTGCAGCGTGTGGCCGCCGGCATCGTGCGGCGTATCGGCCGCGACGTTGGCGGCATGGCGGGTGGGCGATCCTGCATCGTTCATGGTGCTTGCTCCTCAGTGGTCGAGTTCCCGGCCGGAGGGACCGGCAAGCGGATCGGGCAGGGTGCAGGCATTGTCGAATGCGCGGCTGCGTGAAATGAATCGGCCCAGTCTGAAAATCGGCCGGTGCTCGGACCGGTCCGATTGCGACGCCGCCGTCGATCACGCGGGATCGAGGCGATCGGGCTTCGCCACCTCGTTCAGTGCCGCTGGTACTTCAACAGCGGGCGTCCGTTCAGCGGCTGCGTGGCGCGCGCGTTGTGCGAGTAGTGCCGCGTGAACGCGTCGATGTCGGCCGCGGACAGTTCCATCGTGTCCTGCAGCACATACCATTCGACGTTCTCGGTGAGCGGAGGCGTCGTCAACGAGCCGAGGTAGTGGTAATAGCCGTCGAGATCGTCCGGCATCAGCGCCGCTACGTCGAACGATGCCAGCGGCGACGCGACGCCGCGTCGGGCCGCGCGCACGATCGACGCGAACTGCGCGTTTTCGTCGCCGTCGCGATACAGCACCGCGACGACGGCAAGCCGGCCGTCCTGCGCGCGGAACACGAAATGGCCTTCGAGCGGATAACGCCGGCCGTCGATCGTGTGCTCGGCCGGCGCGTGGAAGTGCGCCTGGAGCAGCCGGAAGTGACGGCCGCGGATGATCACGTCGCTTTGCTTCGGCACGACCTGCACGGTGTGACCGTTGTCCACGACGGTCGCGCCGCCCGGGGCGACGTGCACGACGATCGCGTCGTTCACGCCGGGCATGCGTTCGGCCTGCACGACGGTGCCCGACCGGATGTCGATCGGCGATTGCGAATCGCCCGACTCGATCTGCCAGGCCTGCTGATGCGCGTAATCGAAGTCGCGCTGGTCCTGCGTCGGTGCGGCGGCGGCCGCGGTCGCGCCGCTTGCGATCGCGGCGGCGAACAGCGGCAGCGCCGCGCGCCGGACTGCCGCGACGACCTGCGTCAGGTTGATTCGATGATTCAAACGGGATCCTCGATACGGGAAGATGAAAGGAAATCGCTCGCGGCCGGCGCGAGATGCATGCGCGACCGAAAGCCGGGATCAATTCATTATTCGTATCCTCCCGAGGCGTTCCAATCAGACTCGTCTGATTCAAGCGCCATTCATGCGGCAGGTCGCGAATCGAACGCACGACGCAAACGTACGCCAATGTAGGACCAGGCCGATTGTGTCGTCGTCGGCGTCTGCTCACAATGTGCCGGTCGAACGGTTGCATGGTGATCCGTTCGATACCTCGTATCCGAAGCTTGTCTTCGTTCCAAACGCCGCCCGATGCGGGCGGCGTCTTTTTTCCGTGTTCGACGCACGGCAACGAACGTGGCGTACCGCCGGCCGACAGGGAATACGCCCGACGTCGTCGGCGATTTCGATACACCCTCGAGCGCGCGACGCCGCCGGCGCCATCGCGTTTCATCGTTCATACGCGCAGCCTTCGTGCGCGGTCAATCATCAAGGACTCCATCATGAAGACTCGTATTCAAGCCATTCCCGCCCTGATCGCACTCGTCTGCGCCACCGGCATGACGGCCGCGGTCGCCGCCGAAGCCGGCGCGGCCCCGCTGCCGAAAGGCGTCGTCGCGGTCGTGAACAATGCGCCGATCGTACAGAGCGACGTGGACACCATCGTGACGGCGTCGGGCCAGCCCGATACGCCGGCACTGCGCGATGCGGTGAAGCGCGACCTGATCGTGCGGCAACTGATCGAGCAGGCGGCCGACAAGGCGAACTACGGCAGCCGGCCCGAAGTCCAGGGCATCGTGTCGCGCGCGCGTGCGAACGCGGCGGCCGATCTGTATCTGCGCGATGCGTTGGGCGCGCAGCGCGTGACCGATGCGCAGGTGAAGGCGCGCTACGACTACATCGTCGCGAATGCCGCGCAGTTCGAATACCGCGCGGAAGTGGTGGCCGTGGCGGATGCCGCGAAGGCGAATGCGGTGGCAGCCGAGCTGAAGCAGGGCGCGGCCTTCGACGCGGTCGCGAAGAAGTACAACACGACCGCGAACGCTGGCGTGGCCGAGTGGAGCGAACTGAAGACGCCGCTTGCCGAAGGCCACACGGCCGGCCTGCCGATGCCCCTCGCGCAGGCCATGACGTCGCTGAAGCCGGGCGCGGTTTCGGGCCCGGTGCAGATCGGCAATGCGTATGCGTTCGTGAAGCTCGACGACAAGCGCCCGGTGGTCGTGCCGAGCTTCGACAAGGCCAAGCCGGTGCTGCGACAGCAACTGGAGCAGCAGGCGCGACAAAGCGCGATGGCCGCGCTCGTCGACAAGCTGGCCGCGCAGGCGACGATCGAGCAGTAACAGGCGCCGACAAAACGAGGCTCGGCGGGCGTGCTTTCACGATGGTGTCGTCCGATTGCGTGCGGCGAATGCCGCAGTTTGGAAAAACGTCGCTTCCGGGAAGCGCCGTCAAGACGTTCGTGTCGAGACGTTCCCGATGCGAGGGCGTGGCGGGCGTCATGCCGGTTGCGGCGGACAGCCTTGTGCCGTGACGCGTTCCACTTTATGGACACGCTGTCGGCCACTCAATCGGCCCAGTCTTAAAAGCGTCGACACGATGAGTGTGGGCGGGCCGCCGGCCGGGAAGGGCGCCACATAGGCTCCGGCACGCCGGTGTAGGCCTGGTCTGATTCTTTCTCACCGCCGCCGGACAATAAGACCCGTCCGATAGAGATTCGCGTCCAACTCGCCTGTAATACGCAGCATCCGCCGATATCAAGCGGCATGAACTGGCGATGGAGGACAGTCGATGAGTGATGCAGATAATCTGGTCAAGGGCGCGGTAGTCAGCATGGTCGCGAGCGCGGCGACCGTCGCGCTCGTGCACGTCGTGATCGAGGCCGGCACGCGCTGGAGCGCCGGCGGCTTGGCGGTGACGCTGATCTCGGCGGTGCTGATGGCATTCGTGCTGCTCGTGCCGCCCGCGTACGCCGCATGGCGCAACCGGGTGGACGCAATCGATCCGTTCTTCGAGCCCGAGGCGTTGAAGCCGGTCTTGCAAGGCCGCGCGGTGGGTATCGTGCTGGGCATCGTATTCGGCATTTCGGTCGTGACGGGCTGGCAATGATGGCGACGAACGCGCCCGCCTTGCTTGCCGCGGATCCGCCCGTGCGCCCGACCGTCAAGGTCATTTCGCTGCGCCGCAGCCACGCGCGCCGGCACGCGTTCCGCGCGAACAACCCGCATCTGGATTTCGAATTCGTCGACGCGATCGACGGACGCGCGCTCTCGGACGCCGCAATCGCCGCATCCGGCCTGTTCGCGCCCGGGCTGCCGTACACGCGCGGTGCGTTCGGCATCGCGATGACCACGCATCGCCTGTGGAGCGACATCGCATCGGGCAGCGAGCGGGTAACGATCGCCGAGGACGATGCGATCTTCCGGCCCGATTTCCACGACGCCACGCTGCAATTCCTGCGTGACGATCACGGCCGGCACGATTTCATCGCATGGGGCTACAACTTCGATTCGATCCTGCGCGGTTCGATCTTCAACAGCCGCGCGCCCGTGACGATGCGCTTCGACGAAGCGGCGCTCGACGATGCGATCGGCGATTTCCGGAACGACCGCGGTCCGGTGCTGGTGATGAACCTGCTCGAGTTCTACGGGATCTGTGCGTACACGATCTCGCCGGCGGGCGCGCGCTTCCTGCTCGACCGCTGCTTTCCGCTGCGGCCGGAGACGCTGTACTCGTACGGGCTGGGCCGGACGCTCGACAACTACGGCATCGACATTGTGATGAACAAGTTCTACGGCGCGATGCGCAGCGCGGCCACCTTTCCGCCGCTCGCCGTGACGACGAATGCGCGCGAGACGTCGACGATTCAGGCCTGACCCGATCGGACGCGACAACCGGCGACGTTGAATCGAAAGGGGCGCCTGCCTCGTACGTGCACCGGCACGCTTCGGCTGCCACCCCGTTCGTTGTTGCGCGACGCGCGGTCAGACCGTCGCCGTGATACCGGCCGGGCCCGATTCTCCCGCGGCCCGCACCACGATGTCCACATGCTGGCCAAACGCCGCCAGCGTCAGCATCAGCTGATCCAGCGAAACGTTCCTGAGCCGCTCGCGCTGCTCGGGCGTGACCACCGGCCGGGCCATTTCCGCCAGCGCCGCGGCCTCTTCGTCACTCAGGCCGCGCGACGCAATCAGCGCGTTGAGTTTCAGCGCAAGGACGGACTTGGCCTCCAACTCCCCGACGTCGTAGAAATCGAAATCGGCCGGCACGTCGCCGGTGTAATCATCCTGATCGTCGTGATTCATCGTGCTTCTCCCGTGATCGCCGAACACTGCGCAGCCTCGAGCGGCGTAATCACCAGCCGCCGGTGCGACACCTCGATCCGCAGCGGTTGCTCGGGCGCGAAGCCCGCCGCCTCGATCCATCGGCCGGACAGCTTCATCCACACATGCATGACAGGCGGCGCCATATCGGCGAGCCTGATATGCGGAACGACGCGGCGAGATTGAATGGATGTTTCCGTGTTGACGAAACAGTCTTGGAAACGAATGGGTGCGCTATGATTCGCGTCAGCCATGGTCAACTCCTCTGTTGAGTTGGTTGTGGTCAGCGGCCTGCAGATGTTTAGCCACCTGCAGGCCGCGCTCGTTTACGCGGCGGATGTCGATCGTTACTTCATCCAGGCGAAAACGTGCAACTACTTTAGCCAAGATCGAACGGCTGCGGACAAGGGGTGGGCGCGTTTTCAGCAGCGCTGACCATCAGGCCAGTGCCTCGCATCCTTGCTGCTCAACGATTTCGCGGCGCCTGCGCCGGCTGGCCGATTCGTCGTTTCATCACCGATATGTTGAAAAGCGTGTCGATCGACCGCGTTGAGGCACCCTGACGAGCCTGCGTTTTCGTCGACGGGAACGAATCCCACCACGAATCGGTTCAGTCCTATTGGATGCAGGGTCCAATGACGTTAAGCTGGGTTTGCGCGGTGCCGTGGCATGGATTCGACGGCGGTCGCTGGGCCCGGCCGTTGCGCGAAGCTACGTTGGTTGTAGCACTACTCCTCACGCTGCCTTATGCGAGCGTCGAATCCCGGCCGGCGGTTGCCGCGCACTTCCTCCGCTCATCGTTCAGATGACGCGAAGCAAGCAGTCCTCCCGCTTCGCTCCTCCTTCATGCTCAATGCTTCGCCCCCGCCCCGGCCGCAAGCGGATCGCCACGCTGCTGTGCGTGGGCGCTGGCGCGCCGGGCGAGTGCGGCTTGCGCGCAACTGCGGTATTGCTCGAACTCCCGCGCGAACGCCACCGCATCGCCGGCCAGCGCCAGCGCTTCCAGCGACGCGCAGAGGCCCGACACGTCGCGCTCGCCGATCATCGCGAACGCGCCGCGCATGCTGTGAATCTCCGCGCGGGCGGCCTTCAGGTCGCCGTATTCCAGTGCACGCGCGATCGCGGCATTGGCGCGGCGGGTCGCATCGACCAGCGCCGCGCGCAGGTCGCGCGGCAGCGGCCCCCGCGTGCTCGCGGGCGCCGCCGCGATCGCGCGGCCCGGCCGCCACGGGCCCGTATATTTCGCGATCGCCTGTTCGAGCGAGCGCAGCGACGTCGGCTTCGTGACGATCTCGTCGATGCCGGCTTCCTTCGACAGCCGCAACTCGTCCGGCTCCGCATGCGCGGTCACGGCCAGGATCGGCAGCGCGCGGCCGCGTTCGCGCAGCATCCGGGCGAGCGCATAGCCGTCGAGGCCCGGCATGTTGAGGTCGGTCATGACGATCGCGTAGTCGTGCCGTTCGACGAGATCGAGCGCCTCCGCCACGCTCGACGCCACGTCGGCGCGATAGCCGAGCACATCGAGCTGATCATGCACGAGCGAGCGGTTGACGGGGTTGTCGTCGACGAACAGCACGCGCAGGTCCGGCGTGTCGCCGCCGGCCGGCGCCGGCTGCATCCCGTGCTGATGGTCGAGCGGCAGCGGCAGCGACACGACGAAGGTCGAGCCGACATTCGGCACGCTGTCCACGGCGATGCGCCCACCCATCGATTCCGCGAGCTTGTTGCTCAGCGGCAGGCCGATGCCCGTGCCGCCGAAGCGGCGCGCGATCGATTCGTCGGCCTGCGCGAACGGCTCGAACACATGCCCGAGTTGCGCGGGCGTCATGCCGATGCCTGAATCGCTGACGCGGATCATCACCGGCGTGCCGTCGGCCACCGGCGCCGTCACGGACAGCGCGACCGCGCCGCGATCGGTGAACTTGATCGCGTTGCTGACCAGATTGACGACGATCTGCCGCACCCGCAGCGGATCGCCGACATACGGCCGCGCCGCCTGCGCATCGACGTCCACGCGCAGCGCGACGCCTTTCGCGCGCGCGATCGGCTCGAACAGCTCGGCGATGTCGCGCGCCAGCTCGTCGATGCGGAAGCTGGTCGCCTCGAGCGTCATCCGGTCGGCTTCGATCTTCGTCATGTCGAGCACGTTGTTCAGCATGTCGAGCAGCATCCGCGCGGCCGACGTGACCGCATGCAGCCGCGACTTCTCGCGATTGCGGTCGGGCGCCTTGTCGAGCAGTTCGAGGTTGCCGAGCATCGCGTTCAGCGGCGTGCGGATCTCGTGGCTGATCGTTGCCAGGAACGTCGATTTCGCGCGGTTCGCGCTGTCGAGCGCGCGCTCGGTGTCGGCGCGTGTCGTGATGTCGGAGAAGCCGCACAGCAGCGTGTCCTTGCCGCGATAGCGCACGCGCACGAAGTTGACGAGCAGGTCGCGCGCGCGGCCGTCGTCGAGCGTCACCGGGAATTCCACGTCGAGCTGCACCGGCGCGCTGCCCGCGCCGTGCCGGTAGCGCGCGAGCAGGCGCTCGTGCAGCGGCGGCTCGCCGGCCGCGCTTTCGTACAGCTCGTGCATCCGGTTGCGCAGCAGCACCGCGTCGGTGTCGAGCGACACGAGCACGATGCCGAACGGCGACGTCGCGATGATCGCGCGGCTCATTTCATCGGTCTCGAACACGCGGCGCGAGCGGCGGAACACCGGCGCGAACACCTTCAGGTCGAATGCGATCACGAGCACCCACAGCACGGCCAGGATCAGCGCGGCCACGCCGGATTCGCGCACGATCGTCGGCCAGATCGCGATCGCGATCGTGCGCCACGAATACGCATAGACGATCGCGAAGCCCGTATCGGCGATCCGGTCGCTGATCGTGAACACGCCGTGCAGATAGCTTTCGTCGAAGCGGTCGAGGCCGCGCCGCCAGCCGTTCTCGGCGAGCGCGTGACGCATCAGCGCGGCGCCGTCGATCGACGCGCGCGTGCGGTCCTCGTCCAGCAGCACGCGGCCGGCCTGGTCGACCAGCATCACCACCGCGTCTTCCGGCGCCTGCTTCAGCCGGTCGTCGAGCACGTTCACGTCGAGATCGCTGACGAAGGTCATGAAATGCCGCGGGCCGTCGAACGCCGGCTCGACGAGGCGGAACACCTTCTTGCCGGTAAGCGGGTCGATCGCGGGCGGCTCCCACGCGATGCGGCGCGTCGCGCGCCAGTAGCGCGCGGTAGCCGGGTTCGACCATTCGGCGACGTTGAACGCGAGCCGGTCGATCAGCGCGCGCGTGTCGGCCACGCCGATGCGCTCGAGCACGTCGCGATACGGCATCGACGGCGGCGGCGTGATCGCGAGCACGTTGCGGTCGGGGCTGTACGCGTAGCCCGACAGTGGCATCCCCGATTGCCGTTCGGCGGCCGCCACCGAGATCGTCAGCCGCTCCATCAGTTGAACGTATTCGTCGGTTTCGTTGCCGGCCAGCGCATCGGGCGTCACGGCGACGAAGATTTCGCTCACGTTGCGCAACGGCGACAGCACGACGTGGCCGTCGCGCGCGAGCGCCTCGGCCGCGCTGTGCGAATGGCGTGGATGGCTGTTCCACAGCAGCTCCGCGTTGATCACCGAGCGCCGCACCGATGCCTGTTTCGCGTCGATCTCGAGTTCGACGAGCGCCTTGTGCGTGGTGAACAGCTCGCGCCGTTTCGCGATGTAGTCGCGCACCGAGCCGTCGAGCAGCACGCTCGTCGCGAACAGGATCACGAGCGACAGCACCGCGGCCCCGCCGTACAGCGTGAAGCGCTGGTAGCGGTGCAGCAGGCTCAGATCGCGCGCTTCGCCGTCGATCGACGCGAACGGCGCGTTGGCGTCCGCTGGGGACGCGAACAGGTGTCGGATGGGCATGGGACGAATACCGTGAAATCAATGCGCGAATCGGGGTCGCGCGCAACGCAAACGGCGAGAGCCGTTGGCGAACCGCGCGCGTAGCGATATCCGTAAGCCGTGTGGAATGGCAGGCGATTGCACTGCCGGCTCGGGGAACGAGCCAATTATCGTGATGGCAGGGCCGCCGGTATGTAGGGCAGTCCGAAGCAATTCGGCGAGGGCGGTAGGACTGGTCCTATTTTCGAGGCGAGCCTGCGCGCTGCGTTTATACGGCGCGAGCGGCACGCATGTCAAACGATCGCGCGTTTCGCGCGCGCGCCGTGTCGCGTTTTCCTCGCAGAAGTGTCAGGCATCGTCATATTCGGACCAGTCTGAGTAAATAAGTTTTGTCGCGTCTGGCTGTCTGATTATCGAAAGGCGTTGCGAAAAATATATTGGCTCACGTAGCTCGAATCTCGTCTCACACTTTCGTATAGAGGCAATCAACGTGAACAAGACATACCGCACCGTCTGGAATCCGACGACGGGTACATGGGTCGCGGCGGCCGAAACGGCGCGCGCGCGAAAGAAATCGAACTCGACGATGCGTTCGTCGGTAACGGCCGCGGTGGCGGTCATGGCGGGTGTTGGCGGCGGCGGGTTTGCGGTCGAAGCCGGCGCGCAGACGGCCGCGAACGGGAATGGCGGGTTGGCGCTGTGCGGCCCGACGACCGGGATCAGTCTCGGCTCGGGGTCCAGCGTCGGTAACGCGTTGAGCGGGTGTAACACGGCGTCGAGTTCCCCCCTCTATCAGGGGCGCACGATGGCGTTCGCGCTGACCAACAACAGTTCCTCGGTGGGCTCCAGCTCGGGTAACGCGACTCCCGCCACGCTGGCGGGCATCAGCGGCAGCAAGAGCGGCCACCTCGTGCTGCATGGCGGCGCCGGCGTACACATCACCGGCGCAACGGATTTCGCCAACGCCGTTAGCATGACGAATAATCGCATTCAGAACCTGGCGGCCGGTACGGCGGGCACGGATGCGGTCAACCTGAATCAGCTGAATGCCGCAATCGCGGCGACGGATGACAAGTATGTGAACATCCGTACTGGGGTGTATGCGGCCGACGTTGCCGCCAGCGCCAATGAAAGCGCCACCGCCATCGGGGCGAATGCAAGCGCCACGGGTATATCGGCAGTCGCGCTCGGCGGCAATACGGTGGCTAGCGCGAATAACGGGGTGGCGATCGGCACGCTCGCGCGCGCAACCGCTCTCGAAACGACCGCGGTTGGCGTAGGCGCGGCGGCTACCGGGCAGAACTCGTCGGTGTTGGGGCGTGGTGCGGCGGCAAATGCGGGAAATTCGGTTGCGCTCGGTGCCTTCTCCGTTGCCGATCGCGCAAATTCCGTGTCCGTCGGCACGGCCACGAGCCAGCGCCAGATCACGAACGTAGCGGCCGGCACGGCGGGCACGGACGCGGTCAACGTGAATCAGTTGAACGCCGCGATCGCCGCGAGCGATCCGTATTTCATGGTCAACAGCACGAGCGCCACTCACGCGAACGCGACGGGCGCCAATGCGGTTGCCATCGGACAAAACGTGACGTCCAGCGGCTCCAGTTCCGTGGCGCTCGGATCGGGAACGGCGGCCGCCGGCTTTCACTCCGTCGCGATCGGCGCGTCGGCGAGTACGGTCGGCGACAGCAACGTGGCGCTCGGCGATGGCGCCGCGGTTGCCCAGAGCCACCGTTTCGTTCCGACGAACGGCGTAGCCATCGGCACCAACGCTCGAGTCATCGATGGCGACATTACCGGCGCGACCGGGTCGATCGCGATCGGTAATAGCGCAACGGCCGGTGGAACGGGCACGATCGCGATCGGTACCAACGCGCGACACACCGGATCGGGTGCGACGGTTCTGGGTTCCAATGCCAGTGCGATGGGCGGCGGTGCGGGCGTCGCAGTGGGCTCGGGCAGCTCTGCCGCGGGCAGTTCTTCGGTCGCGATGGGCCCGAACGCCACCTCCACCGGCACGGGTTCGATTGCAATCGGCAGCCAGGCCGCGACCACGATCAACAACAGCGTGGCGATCGGCAATGCCGCCGCCGGCAGCGCCATCAATACCACCGCGATCGGCAGCAACGCCAGGGCAACGGGCGACAACGCGACCGTGCTCGGCCAGAGCGGGGCCGCGAGCGGCCTTGGAGCGATCGGCCTCGGCTTCCGTGCGAATGCGCAGGCGGACCGATCGGTCGCGATCGGCATGGATTCCGTCGCGGATCGGAACAACACCGTTTCCGTCGGTTCGGCCACGCAGCAGCGCCAGATCACGAACCTCGCGGCCGGCACGGCGGCGACCGACGCGGTGAACGTCGCCCAACTGAACGCCGCGATTGCGAACGTCGGCGGCAACAGCCCGTATGTCAAGGCGAATGGCGCCGGGGACGGCAGCGATGACGCCAGCGCCACCGGCGTCGGCTCGGTGGCCATCGGCTCGAATGCGAAGACGCTGGTCGACGGCGGCGTCGCGGTCGGCCGCAGCGCCACGGCCGGCATGGCCAACAGTGTCGCGATCGGTAATGACGCGGTCGCTTCGCAGGATGGCGTGGCGATCGGTCGGGATGCGCGTGCGCAAAACGCGAACGCAATTTCGATCGGTGCGGGTTCGGCGGCCGGCCAGAACGGTACGTCGCTCGGCAATAGCGCGCTTGCCGGTCCGTATGCGCTTGCGTTGGGCACCAATGCATCGGCCACCGGCAACAATTCCGTCGCCCTGGGTAACGGGTCGGTCGCGCTTGCGGACAACACGGTATCGGTCGGTAGCGCCGGCAACGAACGCAAGATCGTGAATGTGGCGGACGGTACGCTGTCGGCGACGAGCAAGGACGCGGTAAACGGCGCGCAACTGTTCGCGACGAACACGCGCGTCGGCTCGCTGGAAGATTCGCTCGCGAGGGGTGGCGTGATCGACCCGGTGACGGGCGAATCGCTGGCGGTGGTGTACGACAGCACCGCGAAGGACAAGATCACGCTGGGCGGTGGCACGGCCGGCACGACGCTGGCCAACGTGAAGGCCGGTGTTGCCGACACGGACGCAGTAAACGTGAGCCAGCTGAAGGGCTCGGGCCTGATCGGCGACGACGGCAGCGCGATCGCGGCGGTGACGTACAACCGCAACGCCGACGGCACGCCGAACTACGACGCGGTGACGCTGGGCGGCGGCAAGTCGACCGGCCCCGTGACGCTGTCGAACGTGGCGGACGGCGTGAACCGCAATGACGCGGTGAACCTCGGTCAGTTGCAGGATTCGGGCCTCGTTGCGCCGGTCGATCCGACCAATCCGGGTGCGGGCGTGACGTCGCTGGCTGTGACGTACGGCAAGAACGCGGACGGTTCGGCGAACTTCGACGAAGTGAAGCTGAAGGGCACGAACGGCACGACGCTGGCCAATGTGAAGGCAGGCGTTGCCGACACGGACGCAGTAAACGTGAGCCAACTGAAGGGCTCGGGCCTGGTCGGCGACGACGGCAAGGCGATCGCCGCGGTCACGTACAACCGTAACGCGGATGGCACGCCGAACTACAACGCGGTGACGCTGGGCGGCGGCAAGTCGGCCGGCCCTGTGACGCTGTCCAACGTGGCCACGGGTGTTGCCGCGACCGATGCGGTCAACGTGCAGCAGTTGCAGCAAACCGTGGCCAACGGCAACCCGTATATCGGCGGGCGCGGCACGGGTGTCGCCGCGCAGGCGACGGGCCTCAATGCCATCGCACTGGGCCTCGGCTCGGTCGCGGACGAGATCCGCACGGTTTCCGTGGGTAACAGCGCAACGGGCCTGCAACGTCGCATCACGAACGTGCAGAACGGTGAGGCCGACAGCGATGCAGCGACCGTCGGTCAGGTCAACGACCTGATGGGAATCGCGTCGACGAACGCGCAGGTGGCCATCGACAGCGTCAACACGACGACCAAGCAAGCCATTCAGGATGTGAACAGCCGACTGGATGCGATCGGCACGCTCGCGGGCACGGATCCGTACGTTCAGGTCGACGGCCTCGGCGACGGCAGCGACAACGCATCCGTTCGTGCGGGCACGTATGGCGTGGCGATTGGCGCGGAAGCCAGCGCTACCGGCGATACGGCGATCGCGATCGGCGCACAGTCGCGTTCGACGGGCTCCGGTTCGGTCGCGCTCGGTGCGGGTGCATCGGCAACGGGTACGGGCGCCGTCGCATTCGGAAGCGGCGTGGCGACCGGTACGAGCGCGCTCGCGCTGGGCAATGGCACGAACGCATCGGGCAACAACGCGGTCGCCGCGGGCTTCAACGCGCGAGCCGCGGGCGTCAACGCCCTTGCGCTCGGCAATACGGCGCGCGCCAACGCGGCCGACTCCCTGGCATTCGGCACGAGCGCGCAGGTCGATCCGCTCGCCACGAACTCGATCGCCATCGGCCGTCAGTCCAGCGTCACCGGCACGGCATTGAACTCGGTCGCACTGGGCGCGAGCTCGGTGGCGGATCGACTGAACTCGGTCTCGGTGGGGTCGACCGGGCAGCAGCGTCAGATCATTTATGTCGCGCGCGGTACGGCCAACACCGATGCGGTGAACGTGAGCCAGTTGAAGGACGCCGTGGCGGCCTTCGGCGGCAATGCATCGGTGGGCGCGGACGGTTCCATCGTGAACCCGACGTACACCATCGGCGGCACCACGTATCGCAACGTGGGCGATGCGCTCGATGCGCTGTCCGCCCTGGGTGGCGGGGGCGGCTCGGACCCGCTGGCGGTGACCTACGGCAAGAACAGCGACGGTACGCCGAACTTCGAAGTGGTCACGCTGAAGGGTGCGGACGGCACGACGCTGTCGAACGTGAAGGCGGGCGTTGCTGACAAGGACGCGGTGAACGTGAGCCAGTTGAAGGACTCGGGCCTGATCGGTGGCGACGGCAAGGCAATTGCCGCGGTGACGTACGACCGTAACGCGGACGGCACGCCGAACTACCGTTCGGTGACGCTGGGCGACGGCACGAACCCGACGCAACTGAAGCATGTGGCGAACGCAACGGAAGACAGCGACGCGCTGAACCTCGGTCAGTTGAAGGACGCGGGCCTGGTTGGCAACGACGGCAGCGGCAACCTGACGTCGCTGGCGGTGACGTACGACAGCGCGACGAAGGACAAGGTCACGCTGGGCGGCGGCACGGACGGCACGACGCTTGCCAACGTGAAGGCCGGTGTTGCGGATAAGGACGCGGTGAACGTGAGCCAGTTGAAGGACTCGGGCCTGATCGGTGGCGACGGCAAGGCGATCGCGGCGGTCACGTATGACCGTAACGCGGACGGTACGCCGAACTACCGTTCGGTCACGCTGGGTGACGGCACGAACCCGACGCAACTGAAGCATGTTGCGAACGCAACGGAAGACAGCGACGCGCTGAACCTCGGTCAGCTGAAAGATTCGGGCCTGGTGGGCGACGACGGCAGCGGCAACCTGACGTCGCTGGCGGTGACGTACGACAGCGCGACGAAGGACAAGGTCACGCTGGGCGGCGGCACGGCCGGCACGACGCTGTCGAACGTGAAGGCAGGCGTTGCGGACAAGGACGCAGTGAACGTGAGCCAGTTGAAGGACTCGGGCCTGATCGGTGGCGACGGCAAGGCGATCGCCGCGGTGACGTACGACCGTAACGCGGACGGCTCGCCGAACTACCGTTCGGTCACGCTGGGCGACGGCACGAACCCGACGCAACTGAAGCATGTTGCGAACGCAACGGAAGACAGCGACGCGCTGAACCTCGGTCAGCTGAAAGATTCGGGCCTGGTGGGCGACGACGGCAGCGGCAACCTGACGTCGCTGGCGGTGACGTACGACAGCGCGACGAAGGACAAGGTCACGCTGGGCGGCGGCACGGACGGCACGACGCTGTCGAACGTGAAGGCAGGCGTTGCGGATAAGGACGCGGTGAACGTGAGCCAGTTGAAGGACTCGGGCCTGATCGGTGGCGACGGCAAGGCGATCGCGGCGGTCACGTATGACCGTAACGCGGACGGCTCGCCGAACTACCGTTCGGTCACGCTGGGCGACGGCACGAACCCGACGCAGCTGAAGCATGTTGCGAACGCAACGGAAGACAGCGACGCGCTGAACCTCGGTCAGCTGAAAGATTCGGGCCTGGTGGGCGACGACGGCAGCGGCAACCTGACGTCGCTGGCGGTGACGTACGACAGCGCGACGAAGGACAAGGTCACGCTGGGCGGCGGCACGGACGGCACGACGCTGGCCAACGTGAAGGCGGGCGTTGCGGACAAGGACGCGGTGAACGTGAGCCAGCTGAAGGGCTCGGGCCTGATCGGCGACGACGGCAAGGCGATCGCCGCGGTCACGTACGACCGCAACACGGACGGCTCGCCGAACTACCGTTCGGTAACGCTGGGCGACGGCACGAACCCGACGCAACTGAAGCACGTGGCGAACGGTACGGACCGTCAGGACGCGGTGAACCTCGGTCAGTTGCAGGATTCGGGCCTCGTTGCGCCGATCGATCCGACGAACCCGGGTGCGGGCGTGACGTCGCTGGCGGTGACGTACAGCCAGAACGCGGACAATTCGGCGAACTACGACGAAGTGAAGCTGAAGGGCACGAACGGCACGACGCTGACCAACGTGAAGGCTGGCGTTGCCGACGCGGACGCAGTGAACGTGAGCCAGTTGAAGGACTCGGGCCTGATCGGTGGCGACGGCAAGGCAATCGCCGCGGTGACGTACGACCGTAACGCGGACGGCTCGCCGAACTACCGTTCGGTGACGCTGGGCGACGGCACGAACCCGACGCAACTGAAGCACGTGGCGAACGCAACGGAAGACAGCGACGCGCTGAACCTCGGTCAGTTGAAGGACGCGGGCCTGGTTGGCAACGACGGCAGCGGCAACCTGACGTCGCTGGCGGTGACGTACGACAGCGCGACGAAGGACAAGGTCACGCTGGGCGGCGGCACGGCCGGCACGACGCTGACGAACGTGAAGGCCGGTGTTGCCGACGCGGACGCAGTGAACGTGAGCCAGTTGAAGGGCTCGGGCCTGATCGGCGACGACGGCAAGGCGATCGCCGCGGTCACGTACAACCGCAACCCGGATGGCTCGCCGAACTACGACGCGGTGACGCTGGGCGGCGGCAAGTCGGCCGGCCCGGTGACGCTGTCGAACGTGGCGGACGGTGTGAACCGCAATGACGCGGTGAACCTGGGTCAGTTGCAGGATTCAGGCCTCGTCGCGCCGATCGATCCGACGAACCCGGGTGCGGGCGTGACGTCGCTGGCGGTGACGTACGGCAAGAACACGGACGGCTCGGCGAACTACGACGAAGTGAAGCTGAAGGGCACGAGCGGCACGACGCTGACGAACGTGAAGGCCGGTGTTGCCGACGCGGATGCAGTGAACGTGAGCCAGTTGAAGGGCTCGGGTCTGATCGGCGACGACGGCAAGGCAATCGCCGCGGTCACGTACGACCGCAACCCGGACGGCTCGCCGAACTACGACGCGGTGACGCTGGGCGGCGGCAAGTCGGCCGGCCCGGTGCAGGTGAAGAACGTCGCGGCCGGCACGGACGATACCGACGCGGTGAACGTGGCCCAGCTGAAGGACGCTGGCCTCGTCGCGCCGGTCGATCCGACGAACCCGGGTGCGGGCGTGACGTCGCTCGCGGTGACGTACAGCCAGAAGGCGGACGGTACGGCGAACTACGACGAAGTGAAGCTGAAGGGCGCGAACGGCACGACGCTGACCAACGTGAAGGCCGGCGCGGTGAACGCGGCCAGCACGGACGCGGTGAACGGCTCGCAGTTGTACGGCGTGTCGAAGAGCGTCGCGGATTCGCTGGGCGGCGGCTCGGCCGTCGACGCCAACGGCAATGTGACGGCGCCGACGTATTCGCTGACCGATCCGGCCAATGCCGCGGCGAAGGTCGACTACCGCAACGTCGGCGACGCGCTGGGCAACCTGGATGGCCGTGTTGCGACCAACACGCAGAACATCACGGTGATCAACAACCAGCTTGCCGATTCGGGCCTGGTGGATCCGGTGACGGGTCAATCGATCGCCGCGGTGACGTACGACCGTAACGCGAACGGCACGCCGAACTACAACGCGGTGACGCTGGGCGGCGGCAAGTCGGCCGGCCCGGTGCAGTTGAAGAACGTCGCAGCCGGCACGGACGACACCGACGCGGTGAACGTCGCGCAGTTGAAGGACGCTGGCCTCGTCGCACCGGTCGATCCGACGAACCCGGGTGCGGGCGTGACGTCGCTGGCGGTGACGTACGGCACGAACGCGGACGGTTCGGCGAACTTCGACGAAGTGAAGCTGAAGGGCACGAACGGTACGACGCTGACCAACGTGGCGGCGGGTGCGGTGAACGCGACCAGCACGGACGCGATCAACGGTTCGCAGCTGCACGGCACCGCGCAGAGCGTGGCCGACACGCTGGGCGGCGGCACGACGGTCGATGCGGACGGCAAGCTCGCCAACGCGTCGTTCGAGGTCAAGGGCAACCGCTACGCGACGGTCGAGCAGGCGATCCAGGCCGCGGCGGCATACGGCGCGACCGATTCGCTCGCGGTGCGTTACGACCTGAACGCAGACGGCACGCCGAACTACGGCTCGGTGACCCTCGGCGGCACGGGTGCGGCGCCGGTGAAGCTGACGAACGTCGCGGACGGCGCGAGCCAGTACGACGCAGTGAACTTCGGGCAGTTGAGCGCGCTGAACGACAAGATCGGCGACCTCGACGGCCGCGTCGGCGGCCTCGAGCTGCGACCGGGCAACCCGGGTGACGGCAACGGCGGCGGGACGGGCACCAACCCGTACTTCGGCGCGACCGACCAGACCACGGGTGGTTCGTCGGCGGCAAACCCCGGCACTGGCACCGGCAACGTGGCGGCAGGTTCGGGCTCGTCGATCGGCACCGGCGTGAACGACGGCACGGCGATCGGCTCCGGCTCGACGGTGGCCGCGGGTGGCGGTACGGCGATCGGCGCGGGCTCGGCCGCGAAGGGCGAGAACGCGACCGCGATCGGCCAGGGCTCGAACGCGACCGGCAGTGGTTCGGTGGCGATCGGCTCGGGCGCCGTGGCGAACGAGGCGAACACCGTCTCGTTCGGCGACGGCACCGACACCGGCAACCGCCGCATCGTGAACATCGCGGACGGTATCAACGCGAACGATGGCGCGACGAAGGGCCAGCTCGACCGTGCGGTCGGCGGCCTGGCGGGCCAGATCAACGACGTGTCGAAGAACGCGTACTCGGGTATCGCGGCAGCCACCGCGCTGACGATGATCCCGGGCGTGGATCCGGGCAAGACGCTGTCGTTCGGTGTCGGCGGCGCGACCTACAAGGGCTATCAGGCGGTGGCGTTCGGCGGCGAAGCCCGCATCACGCAGAACCTGAAGATGAAGGCCGGCGTGGGTCTGTCGAGCGGCGGCAACACGGTTGGCGTGGGTGCGTCGTACCAGTGGTAAGGCGCGGGGCGGGGCCATGCGCCCCGCCCGTGCGATGCCGTTCCGATTTTCAACCCTCTCAGACAAGCGCGTCCGCCCGCGGGCGGACGCCATTCAAGACCATGACTTCAAAGCTTTTGCGCGTCGCGTCGATCGGCGCGTTCGCGATGGCGCTCGGTGCGTGTACGACGCAATCGGGGCTCACCTATGACATTCGCGCGGTATCCGTACCGGGCAAGCCGGACAACATCTTCCGCGTGAGCTGCGACGGGCTGCTCGGCAGCGCGAATGCGTGTGCGCGCGCGGCGGAAGCGTTCTGCCGCGGGCAGGGCTTCACGCCGCTCGAGATGATCGACCGCGTCTACAGCCGCGCGCCGATGAAAGATCCGCGCGAAATCACGTTCATCTGCGGCAAGCCGCAGCCGGTCGCGCAGCCTGCGCCCGCGCCCGCGCCGCAGCAGCCGGCGCCGCAACCGGTTCAGCAGCGCCAGGTGCTGCTGCAGGGCGACGCGAATTTCGCGACCGACAGCGCGGCGCTGACGGCCCAGGCCCGCAACGATCTCGATCGCTTCATCGCGGCCAATCGCGGCGTGGAATTCGCGCGCGTGTCGATCACGGGCTTCACCGATTCGACCGGCGGCGCCGCGCATAACCGCACGCTGTCGGAAGCACGGGCGCGCACCGTGGTCGAGTATCTGCGCGCGAACGGGCTGCAGGCCCGTTCGTTCGTCGCGGAAGGTCTTGGCGCGGCCGATCCGGTTGCATCCAACGCGACCGAGGCCGGTCGCGCGCAGAACCGCCGCGTCGAGATCCGCCTGGACGTTAAATGACGCATTGACGTATCGCGCGGCGCCGGTTCGCCGGCGCCGCCACAGGGCCTTCGTCGGTCACGAGCCGATGGAGGAGCGGGGCGCGATCGACCGCCGTACCCCGCTATCCCGGCAGGCATGCCAAGCCGCCCGCTCTTACCGAGCCGGCGGCTTTTTTCGTTGGCGCCTTGCCGCATGGCGGGCTACTCCCGTCCGGCCTTGGCTGCCACCCCCGGTTTCATGCGAAACTAGCGCCCAATCACGATCCAGAAAGAACGGCGCGCATGCGCCGTCGCCGGCCATCGGGCAGCCGTTCGGCCGCCCGCGACAGCGGTGAATACTCGGACGACTATGGGAAGCTATCAGATACGTGTGGTACTGGCCGACGACCACCCGGCATTGCTCGTCGGCGTTCAGCATGGGCTGTCGTCGGTGCCGACGATCCAGCTCACCGGCACGGCCGGCAATTCGACCGAGCTGATCGCGCTGCTCGATGCGAACGTGTGCGACGTGTTGGTATCCGACTACGCGATGCCCGACAACGTGCACGGTGACGGCATCGCGCTGTTCTCCTACCTGCAACGCAACTACCCGGACGTCAAGCTGGTCGTGCTCACCATGCTCGACAACGCGGCGGTGGTCGGCGCGCTCGTGCGGCTCGGTATCGCGTGCATCGTCAGCAAGTCGGATGCGGTCGATCACCTGATTCCGGCCGTGCATGCGGCCGCCACGGGCGGCACCTATTATTCGCCGTCGGTCGAGAAAGTCGTGCGCACGCTGGCCGCGCATTCGAGCGCGCGGATCGTCGACCAGGCGCCGAGCCTGAGCAGCCGCGAGATCGAGGTCGTGCGGCTGTATGCGTCGGGGATGACCGTCAACGAAATCGCGGACAAGCTCAGCCGCAGCAAGAAAACGATCAGCACGCAGAAGGCGCGCGCGATGCAGAAGCTCGGCGTGGAAAAGGATATCGACCTGCTGCGCTACGCGATGGAGAACGGGATCGTCGCCGCGTCGGGCGGCGAGGGCAAGGCGGCGGAGCAGGCGGGAGAGGAGAAAGGGCGTGCCGAGCCGGACTGACCGGCGCGCCGCGCGCATCGGCAGAACCCGGTGCGCGATCATCCGCGCCGGGGGCGTGGCCGGCCATGCGCCGGAATGGTCGTCGTACCGTCAGCGTGGATGGTCGTCGAGGGCCGGCAGCGTCGTCGCGTAACCGTAATCGGACACGAGCCCGCACGAAATCGCGTAGCGGACCAGATCGACGTCGCGCTCGATCCCGAGCTTCTGCATGGCCGAACTCTTCTGCGTGCTGATCGTTTTCTTGCTGCGGCTCAACTGATCGGCGATCGCGTTGACCGACAGGCCCGACGCGAACAGGCGAATCACTTCCAGCTCGCGCGCGGACAACGCCGGCGCCTTGCCGCCCGTGGCGCCGGCGGCGCGCAGGATCCGGTCCATCGACGGCGACAGGTAGCGGCCGTTCGTATAGGCCGCGTGAATCGCCATCGTCAGGTGGCTCGTCATATCGGATTTGCTGACCACGCACGCGATGCCGAGTTCGATCAGCGCGCGCAGCGCCACCGCGTTCTCCATCATCGTCATCACGACGATGCGCAGATTCGGGTGTCGCTTCAGGATCGCGGTGAACATCGCGAGGCCGTCGCCGAATTCGGCGCCCGGCATCGCGTAGTCGGAGACGAGCACGTCGCATGGATGGCGCGCGAGCGCTTCCATCAGTTCCGTCGAATTGCCGGCGCTCGCGACCACCGCGAGCGTATTCGTCGCGGACAGTTCGTAGCGTGCGCCGATGACCACCGCCGGATGGTCGTCGGCGATCACGATGCGAATGGGGAAATTTCCTGGCATGTCGGTGTACCTGCATGTTGCGGCGCGCAGTGGGCGCCGCGCGGTGGAGATCGGTGCGAAAGGCTGCGCGTGCGGCGTGCAAGCAGGCCGCACGCGAAGCCGTTGCGCCGACGGCCGGTGGCGGCTCGTCCGGAACCGTCACCGGCCGTCGGCCGAACGAGCGGGGGATCGCTCCCCCGCTTTGGGTCGTGGCTCCGCGCGACGCGGAGCCGTCCGGTCAGAACTCGTAGCCGACCTGTGCACGCACGCCTGCATCGCCCGTCGACGTGACGGATACGGCGCCGTTCATCAGCCACTTGCCGTCGCGCGTCCGGTAGGTCGCGCCTGCCGCGATCGCCGAGCCGCTCTTGTAGTTCGCGGCGCCGGCCGCGACGACGGTCTTGCCCGGCTGCGACGGCGTCAGGTTCGGCATCGCCATCGCCGCCGCGACACCGGCGTACGCGTTCTTCGCGACGTCGTTGATCATCCGGTTCGTTTCGCCGAAACGCTGATCCATCTGACGCACGTTCACGGCGTCGGTCGGTGCGGTGCCGTCCGCGACGTTGGTGATCTGGCGTTCGTGACCGGCCGAGCCGACCGACACGCTGTTGTCGCGATCCGCCACCGAGCCCGCGCCGATCGCCACCGAACCGTTGCCGGTTGCCTTCGAACCCTGACCGATGGCCGTGCTGTCCGAACCCGACGCGACGGAGCCCTGACCGATGGCCGAGCTGTTCGAACCGCTGGCCGCCGAGCCCTGACCGAACGCCGAGCCGTTGTCGCCCGACGCAACCGCGCCCTGGCCAACTGCGGTGCTGTTCTCGCCCGACGCGACCGAGCCGTCGCCGACCACGAGCGAGCCGTCGCCGCCCGTGCCGCGGCCGACGTTGTCGTTGCCGCCGCCACCACCGCCGCCGCCGCCCGAGCCGCCACCCGATTCGAGGTTGCCGACGCGGCCGTCGAGTCGTGCGTATTCCTGCGCGAACCGCTCCTGGAGGTCGTGCAACTGGCCGCCGTTCACGGCTTCCATGCTGCCCGCCGCGATCAGGCCCGGCGCGACGTTAAGCAGCTTCGTGCCGCCCGTTCCGCCGAACGTCACGCTGCCGAGCGAGATGTCGTCATACGTCACGGCCGCGATTTCCTTGCCCGTGTAGTCGATGAGGCCGGTCGCCTTCAACTGCGCGATCGTCACCGCATCGTCGTCGTTCACGCCGTTCGCGACGCCCGACAGCTTGCGTGCGCCGGCCGTGCCGATGAAGCTCACCGCCGCGCCGTCGGTGTTCGCGCCGACCGTCAGGTTCGCGCCCGGGCCCGCTTGCTGGACGAGGCCGACCGTGCCGTTGCCGATCTGGTCGGCCAGCGATGCCACCGCGCCTTCGTTGACGGTGACGCGGCCGTCGAGGTTCGTCACCGCGTCGCCGACCGAGTGAACCGTGGTCGTGCCGCCGCTGCCGTCGCCGACCGTGAAGCTCGGCGCGGAGATCGAACCGTCCGCGTTCACGGTCGAGCCGGCGCCGATGGCCGATGCGACGCTGCTCGACACGCCGTGCAGTTGCGAGCCGTTCACCGCGTCCTTGCTCGCTGCCGTGACCGCACCTGCTTCGACGCCGGTCAGCTTGCGCGCGCCGGCCGTGCCGGTGAAGTCGACGGCCGCGCCGTCGGTGTTCGCGCCGACCGTGATGTTCGCGCCCGCGCCGGCCTGCTGGACGAGGCCGACCGTGCCGCTGCCGATCTGGCTGGCCAGCGTTGCGATATCGCCTTCGTTGGTGGTGACGCGGCCGTCGAGGTTCGTGATCGCACCGCCGACCGACGTGACCGTGGTCGTGCCGCCGCTGCCGTCGCCGAGCGTGAAGCTCGGTGCGGAGATCGAACCGTCGGCGTTCACGGTGGAGCCGCCGCCGATGGCCGACGCAACGCTGTCCGACACACCGTGCAGTTGCGAGCCGTTCACTGCGTCCTTGCTCGCTGCCGTGACCGTGCCGGCTTCGACGCCGGTCAGCTTGCGCGCGCCGGCCGTGCCGGTGAAGTCGACGGCCGCGCCGTCAGTGCTCGCGCCGACCGTGATGTTCGCGCCTGCGCCGGCTTGCTGGACGAGGCCGACCGTGCCGTTCGACAGGCCGTCGAGCCGGGTGTTGATCGTCGTGATGTTGCCGTCGAGTGCGCCGAGTGCGCCACCGACCGTCGTTTGCGTGCCGCCGTTGGCGAGCGTGTACGTCGGGCCGGTCACGGCGCCCGTCGTCGGGTTGATGGTGGCGCCGCCGCCGAGTGCGGTCACGACCGGCTGGAGCTGGCTCACGTTCACCGCGTCCGTCGCTTGCGTACCGGCTGCGACATTGACGACCTGACGCTCCAGCGTGGGCGAGCCAACGGATACGGAATTGTCGCGATCGGCAACGGAAAAAGTACCGAGCGCAACCGAATTGCTCCCGCTTGCCAACGCACCGCGCCCCAGCACGGTAGCGCTCGCGCCGGTAGCCGCCGCGCCTACGCCGACCGCGGTCGCGTTGGCGCCGGTTGCGCGTGCGAGCGTGCCGATGGCCACTGCATTCGTCGCACTGGCCGTCGTATTGCCGCCGAGCGCGACAGCCGACTGGCCCGTGGCGTTTGCATTCGCGCCGATGGCGGTCGCACTGTCACCGGCGCTGGCGGCCACGTCGGCCGCATACGTGCCGGTGCGGATGTCCACATACTTGTCGGCCGCCGTGATCGCGGCGTTCATCTGCTCCACGTTGACCGCGTCCGTACCCGCCGTGCCGGCCGCGACGTTCGTGATCTGACGCTGCTGCGTGGCTGAGCCGACGGAGACGGTGTTGTCGCGATCCGCAACGGAATCCATGCCGAGCGCGACCGAGCGGTCCCCCTGCGCATTGGCACGGAAACCGATGCCGACCGCCCCCAGGCCGCTCGCGGCCCCACTCTGGCCAAGCACGGTCGCGTTGTCGCCCGTTGCGCTGGCGTTGCCGCCGATCGCGGTGGTATTGACCGCGCTGCCGGTGGCGGCATTGCCGAGCGCCACGCTGTTGCTGCTCGTGGTCGCGGCCTGGCTGCCGATTGCGACCGAGGCCAAGCCGGCGGACGTAGCGTTCGGACCCATCGCGACCGAACCACCACCCGCCGCTGCACTGCTGTTCCCGATGGCGACGCCTGAACCGCCACCCATTGCGCTCGCGCTGGCACCTACGACCGTGGCGCCGGAGCCCGAATGGCGCGCGCTCGTCCCGATCATGATCGAGCCGGTGCCGCCGGCCGATGCGCTGTTGCCGATCGCGATCGAGCCGGTGGCGCCGGTTACGCCGGCATCGGATACATTGGCGCCGGTGCCGATTGCAATGGCGTTCGTCGGCGCGGCGCGGAACGTCGACACCGTTGCGCCGTCGCCCACGGCCAGGTTGCTGTTGCCCACGACGCGCGACGATGCGCCGAGCGCCATCGAATGAAGCCCGTCCGCCGAGGTGGCCGAGCCGATCGCGACCGAACTAGAACCGCTGGATGTCACGGACTGCCCGATCGCAACCGCGTTGGCGCCCGTAGCGGCCGCCACGGGGCCCGAGCCATTGATCTTGACGTAGTCGTCGGTGAGCGTCGCCGCCGTGCCGATCGCATCCGTGCCGATCGTGCGCGACGCCGTGACCTTGCACACGCCAGCCGCATCGAGCGCACCCCCTTTCCCATCCTCGGTCGTGCACGCATCGGCCGCGAACGCGCCGCCGATCGACGCGCTGCCCAGCGCGAGTGCCGCCACTGCCTGACGCGCCGCGCGCGCCGAGCCCTTCGAGCGCGAGCGAGCCGTTTCGGCCACGGCCGTCCATGTGCCCGTCGCCGTGTTCCAGATGTTGCGATACGTCTTGTTCATTGACCCACTCCTTTCAGTTCGTCAGGTTGATGAGCCCATGGTATGGATCGGCCTCGTCCGAATCTGTCGTCCAAAACCTATTCGAGATGCGATGTTTGTAGGGCGAGTCCTACACGCGTGAACGCACGAACGGGCCGCCGCGACGGGTGGCCGTGAAAGGAGCCGAGAGGGAAGGAAAGACAGCCGCCGGACGGCGGCCGATCAGGCTTGCGGCGCCTGCGCCGCGCGTCGCCGGAGCGTGTCGCGCGCGAGGCGCTCGGTGCGGTCGACCAGCGGGTCGAGCGCGGCCGGATCGCCGGCCTGCACGGCGTCCTGCATGTCGCGCACCGCGTCGGCCACCGCATGCTCGTGGATCGTCGCGAACGCGCCGCGCAGCGAATGCAGCTCCGCCCGCAGCGCGGGCACGTCGCCGCGCGCGAGCGCATCGCGAATCGCCGCGAGCGAACGCTCGAGCGTGTCGCCGAACAGTTCGTGCACGTCCGGCGGCAACGGGCCTTCGGCCAGATCGATCAGCGCGTTTCGCGCGGGCCGGCTTGCGGCCGCACCCTTCGCGAAGCGCCGCACGGTGCGGTCGATCGTGTCGAGCAGCACCGGCTTCACCAGCACCGCGACGATCCCCGCTTCCGCGCAGCGCGCATGCTCGGCCGCGCTCGCATGCGCGGTGACCGCGACCACCGGCAGGCCCGGATACTGCGCGCGCAGCACGCGGGCCAGCGTATAGCCGTCCATGCCCGGCATGTTCAGGTCGGTCATCACGAGGTCGTAGCGCGTATCGGTACAGCGCCGCAATGCGGCCGCCCCTTCCTCGGCCGCGTCCGCCGCATAGCCGAGCGTGACGAGCTGCCCCTGCAGCAGCTTGCGGTTCACCGGATGATCGTCGACCACCAGCACGCGCGCGGCGACGGCCGGCAACGCGGCATCGTCGGCACGCGCCGCGTCCTGCGCGGCGATCTGCTCGCCGGTCGCCGCGCGCAGCGGCAGCGTGACGACGAACGTGCTGCCGTGTCCGGCTTCGCTCTTCACGTCGATCGCGCCGTGCATCATCTGCGTGAGCTGCTTCGTCAGCGCGAGCCCGAGGCCCGTGCCGCCATAGCGCCGCGTGATCGACGTATCGGCCTGCGTGAACGGGCGGAACAGCGTCGCGCGCTGTTCGTCGGTCATCCCGATGCCCGTGTCGCTGACGCCGATCGCGATCGGCGACGCGGGATCGGCGTCGTCGCGCAGGTACACCTCGAGCGTGATCTCGCCGTGGTTCGTGAACTTGATCGCGTTGCCGACGAGGTTCGCGGCGATCTGCCGGATCCGCGTCGGGTCGCCGAGATAGCGCGGCGCGAGCGCATCGTCGACGAACACGTCGAACTGCAGCCCCTTCGCGGCGGCCAGCGGCTCGAACATCGCGCCGGTCTGCCGGATGGTATCGGCGAGATCGAACGGAATCGCCTCGATCGTCATCTGGCCGGCCTCGATCTTCGACAGGTCGAGGATGTCGTTGATCAGGTCGAGCAGCACCGACGACGCGCCCTCGACCGTATGCAGCCGCTCGCGCTGCGACTCGGCGAGCGGCTCGCGCCCGATCAGCTCGAGATTGCCGAGGATCGCGTTCAGCGGCGTGCGGATCTCGTGGCTCATCGTCGCGAGGAACGTGGATTTCGCGCTGTTCGCCGCGTCGGCCGCCCGCCGCGCGTGGTCGAGCGCGCGTTCGACGTTCTTCTGCGACGTGATGTCGGAGAAGTTGCACAGCACGACGTCCGCGTCGCGGTAGCGCGTGCGCACGAGATTGACGAGCAGATCGACCGCATTGCCGTCGGCGGTGGGCAGCGACACATGCAGGCCGGACTGCCACGCGTCGGTATCGGCCGAGCGGTCGAAGCGTTCGAGCAGCCGCGCCGGCAGCGACGGCCCGCCCGCGCGGCGCGCGTCGTAGTCGCGCATCGTGTCGTTCTGCAGCAGCACCGCGCCGTCGGCGAGCGACAGCAGCGCGATGCCGGACGGCGCGGCCTCGACGATCGTGCGGTTCAGGTTCTCGCTGTCGATCACGCGGCGGCGGCGCGCTTCGTCGGGCTTCAGCACGCGGCGGTCGAAACGCACGAGCAGCCACCATACGAGCGCGATCGCGGCGAGCATGATCGCCGCGTAGCCGCCGGCGCGCAGGCCGAGCGTCGCGAGCAGCGAGCGCAGCGAGAACGCCTGCACGAGCGTCCAGCCGGTGTCGGGGATCGGCTGGCTCAGCGCGAACAGGCCGTCGCCGTAAGCCGTGCGCGTGCCGTTGCCGGCCGTCGGGCGCGTGCGTGCCGCGAGACGCTGGAGTGCCGCGACCGTCGCGGCGTCGCGCACGGCGGCGCCGACGCGTAGTAGCGTGTCGCCGTGCGCATTCGCGATGATGGCCGCGTTGGACGGGACGTCGGTCGTGAGCGGCGCGCGCAGCACGTCGACGGGCAGGGTCGACACGAGCACTTCGAGCGGCGCGCCCTTGTCGTAGGCGGCGCCGACGATCCGGAACACGTCGCGGCGCTGCACCGGGTCGTAGGCGGGCGCATGCCACACGAACCGGCGCGGCGCGGGCGTATCGAGATCGGCGGCGACTTGCGCCAGCAGCGCCGACGCGGGAGCGGGCGCCGGTTCGGCCGGGGCCGTGCCGGGTTCGGGGCTCGGGATCACCATCGCGAAGCGGCGGTCGGGGCTGTACGCGTAGCCGGCCACGGGCCGGCCGGCGTCCTGCTTCGCGACGTACGCGCCGACCCGGTAGCTCATGTCGCTCGCCATCGCGAGATAGCGCGCATACGATGCGGCCGGCCGTTCGGGCGACAGGTCGGCGAGCACGAGCATCGACGGGAAGCGCGGGTTGTCGCGCAGTTCGAGCCGCCCGTTTCCGGCGGCCAGCGCGGCGATGGCGGCGGGATCGGCCGCGCGCGTGTGCCACACGCTTTCGTCGTGGGAGGTGAGCATGTCCATGCCCGTCGTGCGCAGCTTGAATTCGAACTGGACGAGAAAATGCCGCACGCCGAACCCCGTATAGCGCTCCTGGATCGCTTCCTTCGCCATCGTGTACAGCATCAGCCCGCTGGCGAGCAGGATCGCGACGGTCACGGCGCCGCCGCCGGCGTACAACAGCGCGCGCTGGCGGCGGCCGGCCGGCGTCGGTTCGGCGGACGGGCCGGCGGCGGGGCGGGATCGATCGGGTGCGGCGCGGTGGTCCATCGGGGCGGGGCGGTCGGCCAGGGTGCCCCCATGATAATGGAGTCCGATCGGTGCGCCACGCTGCCTGTCAGGGTTGCGAGGGGTGCGTGCCGTCGGCCCGGCGCAGGTCCGACCCGGGCGGCGCATCGGGTTCGCACGTGACGAGCCGGTATCCGAAGCCGTACATCGTCATCATCCGCACACCATGCCGCCCGTCGAGTTCGAGCCGGTCGCGCAGATACGCGACGTGCGTATCGAGCCGCCGGCTGTGCGACGCGACGAGCGAGCCCCACACGAGCTGGCTCACGTGCGCGCGATCAAGTGCGCGGCCCATGTTCAGGAAGAACGCGGTCGCGATCTGGAAGTGCTTCTCGGTCAGCACGTGCTCGCGGCCGGCGACGGTCACGCTGCGCGCGGCCGTATCGAACTCGAACTGTCCGATCCGCCAGTGGCGATGATGGATTGCCCGGTGATGGGACCAGCGCAGCCACGTCGCGATGCTGCCGATCAGCGTGTCCGGCGGCGCCGCGTACGGCAGATGCTCGTTCGCACCGGCCACGAAACACGCCGATTGCGCGAGAACCGCGTCGCGCTGGCTGATCGACACGATCGCCACGGTGTCGGCGAAACGCGCGCGCAACGCGCGGATCGCGTCCGTCGTGCGGCGGCAGGCCGTCTCGCATTGCACGATGAAGAGATCGAACGCGCGCGTGTCGCAGGCCGCGAGCAGGTCGGTCAGAGATTCGAAGCGCAACGGCCGGTAGCCGGCGCGGCGCAGGATGTCGTCGATGCGCAGCCGATCGTAGCCATGGCCCGCGCGGCGCAGCCGGTCGTCGAACATGCCGCGGCTCGGATGGTCGATCGTCAGGATCGCGATCGCGGTCGAAGGTGCGTCGGTCACGGTGCGGGCGGGCGAAGCCGGTGCGGCGCGGTGGTGGCGTGCGTTCGCGACCGGAGGGAAAGAAGCGGGATCATGGCCGGAAGGCTCCGGGCAGGTAGTGGTGTGATGCCGTCCAAAAAAAGTCCCGCCGGAGAGGGCGGGAAAAGTATCGACTATGGAGCCTGATCTCCTGGAGACAGAGAACAAGCAGGCCGATTGTGATCGTTTCGGAGTCTGAAGAGAATCAGTCCAGTCTGAAACTGCACGTCGCTGCCGCGGAAAGCACATGTTTGGGACGGGTCTGACAGGAAACATAACGGCATTCGGACCACAGGCGGTGCGGAGTTGCCGACAATGGAGCGCATCGAGTGTGGCGTCGCGACGGCGTCGCCGCATGCGTTGCATCGCGCCGGCCGTGCGTCGCGCCGCGCGCTATCCGTCATCCATTGCCGAATCTTCACTGCTCATGAAAGCTTCCGTCCGAGTCGTCGCGCTGCTGGCGTGGCTCGCGCTCAGCCTGGCCGGCACCGCGTTCGTCGTGTCGCGTGCCGTCGCCGACGCGTACAACCGCTTCTTCCAGGATTCGAGCATCACCATCCGTCTGCTCGCGCAGAAGGCCGCGCAGCACGAGGCGATCCTCGCGACGCTCGGCGCGTCGTCGCTCGCCGCGCCGCCCGCGCACATGCTCGACAGCCTGCGCGAGCGCATGCCGCAGCTCGACGGGCTCGCGTACTGGCGGCGCGGCGCGGGCTGGCAGACCGACGGCGGGCCGGCGCCGGCCGAGCCGCCGCGGCCAACGCTCGGGAAACCGTTCGCGTTGGTGTTCGACGGTCAAGCCGCCTACTGGCTCGTCGCCAGTTCCGGCTGGGCGGTGCGTGTCGATCCGCGCCAGATGATCCCGCCGGGCGACTGGCCGTCGGCGATTTCGTCGGCGGCGTTGGCGTTGCGCGATCGTCGTATCGACTTGTTGTCGCATGCTTCCGGCAGCCCACTGCCCGGCTGGACGATGCATCTGGAGAAGCACCTGCCCGCGCAGCCGCAGGCATTCGTGCTGCACACCACGCGCACGCTGACGGCCGCCGATCTGCCGTGGCTGCCGATCGCGTTGTGGAACGCGGTGGCCGCGCTGCTCGTCGCGGGTGCGCTCGTCGCGTGGCGGCTGCGCGAGGCGCGCCGGCGCGAGGATGTCCGCGCGCGGCTCGACCGCTTCGGCCGGCTCGATACCTTTGGCGAAATGGCCGCCGGCCTCGCGCACGAGTTGAACCAGCCGCTCGCGGCGATCGTCAATCACACGCGTGCGGCAGAACGCCTGCTCGATCAACCCGACGAGCGCGGCAGTGTGCGGCGAGCGCTGCAGACGAGCGTCGCGCAGGCGAAGCGCGCGGCGGCGATCCTGGAACGCATGCGCGAGGCCGTCGCCACCGCGCATGGCGGCGAGCGCCGCACGCTCGATCCCGATGCGATGATGAACACGTTGCTGTTCCTGTACCGCGACGAATGCGCGCGCGAGCACGTTGCGCTCGGCTGGCACAACGCGGCGCCGCGCGAGCGGCCGTTCGCCGAGCCGATCGCGGTCGAGCAGATCCTGCACAACCTGATCCAGAACGCGCGCGATGCGCTGGCCGGCGCCGGTACCGGGGCCGGCACGTCGCGCGGCGAGATCCGCGTGAGCGGCGCGCGCGTCGGCCGGCATTACCGCTTCAGCGTCGTCGACGACGGCCCCGGCGTGCCGGAGGACGCACTGCCGCGCCTGTTCGAACCGTTCTTCACGACGCGTGCGCGCGGGCTCGGCCTCGGGCTGCCGCTGTGCGACACGCTCGCGCAGCGCCAGGACGGCACGCTGACGGTGCGCAACGTGCCGTCGGGCGGTGTCGAAGCGGCGTTGCTGTTGCCGCTGGCAGAGGAGGCCACATGAACGATCCGCTTCACTCGGCGCGCGTCGCAGCGGTCGTCGCGATCGTCGACGACGACGAAGCCGTGCGCGACGGGCTTGCGTTGCTGCTGCGTACGGTGGGCGTGCCGACGCGCTGCTATCCGGACGCACCGGCGTTTCTTGCCGATGCGGACGACGTGGCGCTCGGCTGCGTGCTGCTGGACATCCGGATGCCGGGGATGAGCGGGCTCGACGCGCTCGACGCACTGCGTGCGCGGCGCGACCTGCCGGTGATCGTGATGACGGGCCACGGCAACGTCGATGCGTGCCGGCGCGCGTTCAAGCGCGGCGCGCTCGATTTCCTGCGCAAGCCGGTGGACGACGACGAGCTGATCGATACGGTTCAGCAGGCGCTGCGCCGGCAGGCGGCGCAACGCGGGCAGGACGACGCCGGCCAGACGCGCGCGGCCCGCGTCGCGACGTTGAGCGCGCGCGAACGGGAAGTGCTCGACGGCATCGTGCGCGGCTGGAGCAACAAGGAGATTGCCCGCGAACTCGGGCTGTCGCCGCGCACCGTCGAGACCTATCGCGCGAACGTGTTCGACAAGCTGCAGGCCGCGTCGCTCGTCGAGCTCGTGCGCGATTACGCGGCGCTCGCGGGCCCATCGTTTCCCTAGCGTCGCACGGTGCCTCCGTAGCGCTACGGAGGCGCAACCCGTAGCCGAACGGGTTCAACGATCGCGGCGCGATTCCTACGATGACGGCTTCTCCGACAAGTCATCCATCGTCAAGGATTCGATTCATCATGATCAAGCGCTTTGCCGTGCCTTCCACGCTGGCCCTGCTGTTCTCGGGTGCCGCATTTGCCGATACCGTCGCCGCGCCGGAAACGAAGAAAGCCGCCGAGCTCGGCGACGCCGGCTACTACGCGACGGGCCGCGTCATCGGCGCGTTCGACAACGCGGTGAACATGGAGCTGACGAGCCCGCGCGTCGCGAGCCGCGTCGGCGGCCCGGAGACGGGCTCGAACGTCACCGGCTCGCTCGGCCTCGGCTACCAGTTCGGCAATGGCTGGCGCGCGGAAGGCGAATACGTGTTCAAGCGCACCAACAACTTCACCAGCTACTGGGCGCCGTTCGACGCGAACGCGAACGAGTTCCACGTGTCGGCGCAGCGCCTGATGCTGAACGGCTACAAGGACTTCGACCTCGGCCGCGGCTTCTCCGTGTACGGCACGCTCGGCATCGGCGTCGCGATCGTGTCGGCCGACGGCTGGCAGACCAACGACACGCGCCGCTTCGCATCGAAGACGCAGACCAATCTCGCGTACTCGGCCGGCGCGGGCGTGAGCTACGCGATCAACAAGCGCTTCTCGATCGACCTCGGGTATCGCTATGTCGACATGGGCAACGTCGAGACCGGCTTCAACACGTTCGCGAACCGCATCAACGCGCGCGACGAACAGCTGAAGTCGAAGCTGTCGTCGAACGAGGTGTTCATCGGGTTGCGCGGCCGGTTCTAAGCGCGGGACGCGAGGAGGCAGAGGAGATGAAGGACGCCATCGACACGGGCCCGCGCGGGCGCGGCGCTGGCGGGCGGCGCGCTTGCGTCGGCGCCTGTCGGTGCGTCTGAAACAGCGCCGTCCGCCCGTCCGACCGCGCATCGGTAGGACCAGGCCGACTACCATTCGGATCGAAGGTAACGCAGTCCGATTTACCGAAACCGGCGCGACAGCGATACTCGGAGTCATTCGTTCAACTACGGGAGCACGGATTGCCGCGGCGGATGTCGCGCAATGCGTCGTCGACATCATGAGCATGCAGGACATCACCGGGCAATACGCGATTCCGCTCGCGCATCCGTTCTCGGATGTGCCGCCGCCGTACGGCCGGCGGCGCCGGCCGTTCGTGGCGAGCCGGCGGCCGAAACCGAACGTGTTCGACCTGAAGGGCACGCGCCGCGCGGCGATGCCCGCGGCAGGGCAAGCCGAGATAGTTGTTCGCACAACGAAATCGCGCAAGGCCGAGAAGGCGGTGCGTGCGGAGGATTTCGGTTCGGATAACCGGGCCTGGGTCCGGCCGCACCCGCTGCGCCGCCACTGGCGGCTCACGCTGATGGCGTGCGCGCTGTTCGGCGCGACGTGCGTTTTCGCGACGCATTTCGTCGATGAACGTCAGCATGCGGCGCAGCATGGCGTCGTCCATTCGGCGGCGATCCTGGTGGCGCCGACGGCGGCCGTTGCCGCGACGCAGGTCGCGCAGGCGACCGGCAGGCCGGCGGAAGTGGCGATCGTGCCGGCCGATCGTGCGACGCCCGCGGACGACCAGGTTGCCGGTGCGGCGGCCGTCGCGGCGGAGGCGGCGGAAGCGGCATCCGCGGCATCGCGTGCGCTGCATGCCGGCCGCGCGCCGTCGGGGCAGGCGCCGGTGGCCGTGGCGATGGCGATCGCATCGGATGCCGTCGTGGCGCAAGCTGCGGCGCCGGATGCCGAACCCGCATCGCCGGTCACCACGAAGCCGGTCGCGGCCGCCGCGCGTTCGGCGGCGAAGCCTGCCGCCATGTCGCGCGGCAAGAAGATGCTGACCGCGGCGTCGAACGCGCAGTCGGCCCCGGCATCTCGGGGGGCGGCAACGCATGCGCACCGGCCCGCACAGGTGACAGCCGAGCGGGCGGACGCTCCCGCATCGAGTTCGGCCCAGGCCGTCGGCATGACCGCCGCCGAGTTCGCCCAATGGCTTGCCACGACGCGCGACGCGTCGCGGCCGGCAGCGGGCGACACCGATCTCACGGTCGCATTGCCGAGTCACACGCGGTTGATCGGGCACTGACGGCGAACGTCGCGCGCGGGGCACGGCGCGCCTTGCCTCGGAGGCAGACCATTCCGGCGACGCCGTGGTTTGGCGTCGCTTTCCAAATTTCCATATTTCGATTATTGTCGAATAATGGAAACGAACCAGACCATTGCCGCCCTTGCGGCGCTCGCGCATGAATCCCGGCTCGCTGTCTTTCGCGCGCTCGTGCAGGCGGGGCCGCAAGGCATGCCGGCCGGCCAGATCGCGACGCTGCTCGACGTGCCGCCGTCATCGCTGTCCTTTCACCTGAAGGAACTGGCGCATGCGCAACTCGTCACCAGCCGCCAGGAAGGCCGCTTCGTCTTCTACAGCGCGAACTTCGACACGATGAACGGGCTGCTGGGCTATCTCACGGAGAACTGTTGCGGCGGGAATCCGTGTTCGCCGGTTTCCGTCTGTTCGCCCTCGGCAAAGAGCACCCGCAACCGACCATCCTGAAGCGCATTCGCGTGCCCCGCCCATGACCACGAACGTCCTGATCCTCTGTACCCACAACTCGGCCCGCAGCGTGCTGGCCGAGGGCATGCTCAATCACTGGGCCGCGAAGCTCGGCAAGGATGTGCGTGCCTACAGCGCCGGCAGCGCGCCGAGCGGCCGGCTCAATCCGTTCGCGCTGGAAGCGTTGATGAACGCAGGCGTCGACGTCGACGGATTGCGTAGCAAGAGTTGGGACGCGTTCGTTGGCGACGGCGTGCCTGAAATGCGCGTCGTCATCACGGTGTGCGACGGCGCGGCCGCGGAAACCTGCCCGTACTGGCCCGGTAGCCCCGTCAAGGTGCACTGGGGTTATGCCGATCCGTCGAATGCGACGGGCGGTGACGACGGCAAGCGCCTCGCATTCGCACTCACGCGTCAGGCGATCGGCTATCGCATGCTGCAGTTGCTGGCGCTGCCGCTTGGCCGCATGAGCAATGCCGAACTCCAGACGGCGTTGACCGGGATCTCGCAAACCTGATGATTCGCCCGGCGATCTGCCGAAACGAGCGAGCGCCAACGACTTCAAGGCTGAACCCTGTCCAATGAACACGTCCAACGTTGCCCCGCCCGGCAAGGCCGTCGCAAAGCCTTCCATCAATTTCTTCGAACGCTACCTGACGATCTGGGTCGCGCTGTGCATCGTCGCTGGCATCGCGCTCGGCCAGGGGCTTCCCGGCCTGTTCCAGCGGATCGGCCGGATGGAGTACGCGCAGGTCAACCTTCCGGTAGGCCTGCTGATCTGGGTGATGATCGTGCCGATGCTGGTCAAGGTCGACTTCGGCGCGCTGCACGAGGTACGTCGGCATGTGAAGGGCATCGGCGTCACGCTCGTCGTGAACTGGCTCGTCAAGCCGTTCTCGATGGCGTTTCTGGGCTGGCTGTTCATCCGTCATCTGTTCGCGCCGATGTTGCCGGCCGACCAGCTCGACAGCTACATCGCGGGCCTGATCCTGCTGGCCGCCGCGCCATGCACGGCGATGGTGTTCGTCTGGAGCCGGTTGACCGGTGGCGATCCATTGTTCACGTTGTCGCAGGTTGCGCTGAACGACAGCATCATGGTGATCGCGTTCGCGCCGCTGGTCGGCCTGCTGCTGGGGATGTCGGCCATCACGGTACCGTGGGCGACGCTGCTCACGTCGGTCGTGCTCTACATCGTCATTCCGGTGATCCTCGCGCAGCTCTGGCGCAAGGTGCTGCTCGCGAAGGGACAGGCCGCGTTCGATGCCGCGATGACGAAGATCGGCCCGTGGTCGATCGCCGCGCTGCTGGCCACGCTCGTGCTGCTGTTCGCGTTCCAGGGCGAAGCAATCCTGAAACAGCCGTTGGTGATTGCCCTGCTGGCGGTGCCGATCCTGATTCAGGTGTTCTTCAATTCCGCGCTCGCGTACTGGCTCAATCGCGCGGTGGGCGAGAAGCACAACATCGCATGTCCGTCAGCGCTGATCGGCGCGTCGAACTTCTTCGAGCTGGCGGTCGCGGCCGCGATCAGCCTGTTCGGTTTTCATTCCGGCGCGGCGCTGGCCACCGTCGTGGGCGTGCTGATTGAAGTCCCGGTCATGCTTCTGGTGGTGCGCATCGTCAACCAGTCGAAGGGCTGGTACGAATGCCGGGCTCGAGATCACGAGAGAACCGCCCCATGACCGACTCCCTGAACCACCTGCCGCAACTCGACGCCACGCTGTTTCGCGTGCCGGACGCCGCGCAACTGCGGCCTGCGGCGCCGTCGATCCATCCGCCTCGGCTCCTGCTCCTGTACGGCTCGCTGCGCGAGCGCTCGTTCAGCCGCTTGCTGGTTGAGGAAGCCGCACGCCTGCTCACGGCGATGGGCGCCGAGGTACGCGTGTTCAATCCGAGCGGTCTGCCGCTGCCCGATGATGCACCCGAGAGCCACCCGAAGGTGGTCGAGCTGCGCGAGCGGGTGATGTGGTCGGAAGGCATGGTGTGGTGCTCGCCGGAACGGCACGGCGCGATGACCGGCATCATGAAAGCGCAGATCGACTGGATTCCGCTGTCGACGGGCGCGGTGCGGCCGACGCAGGGCAAGACGCTCGCGGTGATGCAGGTGAGCGGCGGCTCGCAGTCGTTCAACGCGGTGAACCAGATGCGCGTGCTCGGGCGCTGGATGCGCATGCTGACCATCCCGAATCAGTCGTCGGTGGCCAAGGCGTTCATGGAATTCGACGAAGCGGGGCGGATGAAACCGTCCGCGTATTTCGATCGCGTGGTGGACGTGATGGAGGAACTGGTGAAGTTCACGCTGCTGACGCGCGACATCGGCCCCTATCTGGTCGACCGGTACAGCGAGCGCAAGGAAAGCGCGGAGGAACTGTCGAAGCGCGTCGATCAAGCGCGTATCTAGCATTTTCCGTTGAATGAACGCCGGGGCGCTCGGACGCATTCCGGTGCGGCGCGTCGGATTTGCGCGAGCGTGTTGGGTTCGGGGAATGTCACGGCAAAGCGGGAGTGGAACCATGGTGTTTCTTCGTCAAGCGACCGAATCCGATCTGACCGCGATCGAGGCGCTGCTTCGTGCCAGCGGTTTGCCGATTGCGGGCGTTGCCGTACATCTGCCGCATTTCGTCGTTGCCGACGCGGCGTCCGGCATCGTGGGGTGTGGCGGAATCGAGCTCCACGGACGCCATGCGCTCATTCGTTCGATCGCTGCCGCCGAGCACGCGCGTCGCGCCGGCGTCGGGCGGATGCTGGTGGCCCGCCTGCTCGCGGCATGCCGCGCGCGTGCCGTCCAGTCGGTCGGGCTGCTGACCACGACGGCGGAAGACTACTTCGTCACGCAAGGCTTCGTCCGTATCGCCCGCGAAGCGGTGCCCAAGCCGTTGCTGGCGTCCAGCCAGTTTCAGGGCGTCTGTCCGGGATCGGCCGTCGCGATGCTGATCACCTGCGACGAAAAAATCGGACGCGGCTGATTTCCTTCCCGGTTCATATTCCCGACAATTCAGGTTCTGCGGCCCGGCACATCCCCGTGTGCCGGATCATGGAGATATCTCCTCTTCGCGGCCGGTCTTCCCGACTGGCCGCTTTTTTATTCCCGTTCGTTACCGGAGAGCACGATCGCGATGCAGTTCGACCGCCTGATCCCTGAAATCCTGTTCGGCTTCACCGGCCTGATCGGCATCATCAATCCATTCGGCATGGCGTTCGTGTTTCTCGAACGCACGCAATCGCTGACCGAAGCCGAGCGCGCGATCCTGTCGAAACGGCTCGCGACGAACGTCTTCGTCACGCTGCTCGTGATTTTCTTCGCCGGTGCGCCGGTGCTGAATTTCTTCGGGATCTCGATGGAGGCGCTGCGGATCGGCGGCGGCTTCGCGGTGGCCGTGGCCGGCTGGTCGATGCTGAACGCGCCGGACGTACCGGCCGGCGGCGACGCCGCCGCGCACGGCGACGACCTGCAGAAGCTGATGTCGCGTGCGTTCTTTCCGCTGACGGTGCCGCTGACCATCGGCCCCGGCTCGATCGCGGCCGGCATCGCGTTGCATGCGAATCGTGCGCATACGGCGAGCGATTATGTGTTGTCGGGCGTCGTGTCGGTGGCGGTCGCGGCGCTCGTCGCATTCGCGATCTGGCAGATCTATAGCCGCGCGACGACGCTTGCGCGCTATCTCGGCAGCGAAGGGACGAAGGTCGCGATGCGCGTGTCCGCGTTCCTGCTGCTGTGCGTGGGCGTGCAGATCATGCTGACGGGATTGGCCGCGTTCGTGCAGATGCTGGGCGGGCAGGCGGGGTGAGAAGTGGGCGCGTTCACGGCCCGTGCCTGCGTCCGATAAAAAAGCCGCTCCGTCAAGGAGCGACCTGAATAGGACCGGGCTTATTCTTGCCGCGGCTATCGCGCGTCGCGGCCTTTGGCGGGCGCGCCGCCGTACGCATGGGTATCCGCCGCACGTTGCACGGGGCGCGCGACGCCGCAATGCGGGCAGAACGGCCCGTCGCCGTCGGCCGGTCGCGCGTGTGCCCTGTTGCGCTCCATCGCCGAGGCAACCCGCTCCGCGCCCATGATCCCGGTCGGAAACGCGATGATCCCGTAGCCGGGCAGGATCGCGCAGGACGTGATCAGCCGGCTTGAGCCGGGTCGGACCAGCCGCCGCGCTTGCGGTCAGATCAGCAGCGTGAGCGTGCGGAACAGCGCGAGATCCTCCTTGCGCGCCGAGCGTGCATGCTGGCGGATCACGTGCAACAGGCAATCGATGAAGCAACGCGCGGCGTCGCCCAGCGTGCTGCTGCGGCGCGTGACGATGCCGAGCTCGCTCGGCTCGAAGGTCTCCTTGAGCGGCAGTACGCGCATGCGCTCGCCGAACGGCGGCACCGCGGCGAGGATCGTCGGGCACCATGTGCACATGCCGGCCTGCTCGAGCATCGTCTGCAACATCGCGACCGATTGCGCGCGCACGATGCGCCGTTCGTCGATCCGCGCGCCGTGCCGCGTGAACAGGTAGTCGATCAGCGCGGCCTGGCCGTCGGCCGACGAATTCAGCACCCAGTCGCAATCGAGCAGGTCGTGCACCGACGTCGCGCGCTCGCGCGGATGCCCGGCGCGCACCATCACCGACGTGTCGTAGCGCAGCAGCGGCTCGAACGCGAATTCGTGCGCGCCGCTGCCGGGCTGCACATGGCCGAGCGCGAAATCCATGCTGCCGTCGCGCAGCAGCGGTTGCGCGACGGCCATCAGCGCTTCGTAGAGCTCGAGGCGCACGTCGGGCATCCGCTCGCGAAACTGCAGCACGGTTTCCGCGAGGAACGTCATCGTCAACCACGGCGTGACGCCGACGCTCAACCGCCCCTCGACACGCCCACGCATCCGTTCGAGATCGCTCTGCGCATGCTCGAGCTGCTTCAGGACGAGTTTCGCGTGCGTGAGCAAGGTCTTCCCGTAGTCGGTGAAGCCGATGCCTTCCGGGGCACGCACCAGCAACGGCAGGCGCTCGCTGGCCTCCAGTTCGCGCAGCGCGCGCGTGACGGCCGCCTGCGACAGCCCGAGCGTGCGCGCCGCGCCGCGGATGCTCCCGGCTTCCGCGCTCGCGACGAGCGCCTGTAGCTGATGCAGCTTGATCGTGCTCATGGTGCGAGGTGGTGTGAGAGGGGGGGAATACGGTGTGAATGCCGACAACGAAAGGTTGTCATCATAACGAAACTGCGACTGTTCGCCGGTTTTTTTACTGCCTACGATCTCGTCACGATTTGCCATTCCGGCGATCGGCAACCCGCACGTATCGAGGAGTATCCGGGGTGGATAAAGCACGCATTTCACCTGAAATGGCGGCCATCGAGGCGGAAATGATCGCGCTGCGCCGCCGGCTGCACGCGCATCCGGAGCTGGGTTTCGAGGAACACGCGACGAGCGCGCTCGTCGCCGACTGCCTGACAACATGGGGTTATCAGGTGACGCATGGCCTCGGCGGTACCGGCGTGGTCGGCACGCTCGTGCGCGGCGCCGGAAAGCGCCTGGGCCTGCGCGCCGACATGGATGCGCTGCCGATCCGCGAGACGACCGGGCTGCCGCACGCGAGCCAGCACGACGGCGTGATGCACGCGTGCGGACACGACGGCCATACGGCGATGCTGCTCGCGGCGGCCCGCTGCCTGGCCGAGCGCGGGCGCTTCACCGGCACGCTGAACCTGATCTTCCAGCCGGCCGAGGAAGGGCTCGGCGGCGCGAAGCGGATGCTCGACGACGGGCTGTTCACGCGGTTCCCGTGCGATGCCGTATTCGCGATGCACAACGTGCCGGGCCTGCCGGCTGGCGTGCTCGGCTTCTGCGACGGTCCCGCGATGGCGTCGGCCGACGAGGTGCGCGTGCGCGTGATCGGGCGCGGCGGCCATGGTGCGGCGCCGCACACGACGATCGATCCGGTGGTCGTCTGCGCGTCGATCGTGATGGCGCTGCAGACGGTCGTGTCGCGCAACGTGAATCCGCAGGAGCTGGCGATCGTGACGACCGGCTCGATCCACGCGGGCACCGCATCGAACGTGATTCCGCCCCATGCGGATCTCGAACTCAGCGTGCGTGCGCTGTCGCCGGACGTGCGCGCGCTGCTCGAACGGCGCATCCGCGCGATCGTGCATGGCCAAGCCGACAGCTATGGCGCGACGGCCGAGATCGACTATCGCTACGGCTATCCGGTGCTCGTCAACCATGCGGTGGAAACGGCGTTCGCACGGGAGGTCGCCCGTGAATGGGGCGGTGACGACGCGCTGATCCCGCATCTGCGGCCGATCGCGGCGAGCGAGGATTTCGCGTTCATGCTCGACGCGTGCCCGGGCAGCTACCTGTCGATCGGCAACGGCGACGGCGGCGGTCCAGCCGGCTGCGGGCTGCACAACCCCGGCTACGATTTCAACGACGCATGCCTCGCGACCGGCGCGAGTTACTGGATCGCGCTCGCGGAGCGCTACCTCGCGTGAACCGGGTACACGGATTCGATTCACCTTCAACGACGGGAAAAGGAGACTGGCAATGAAACAGTGGATGGCGGCGCTCGCGGTGGCGCTGACGGCAACGACGATCGCCGGGGCCGCACACGCGGGCGACTGGACGGGCAAGGAGATCCGCCTCGCGGTCGATCCGACCTATCCGCCGCTCGAATACAAGCAGCCCGACGGCACGCTGACGGGCTTCGGGATCGACATCACGAACGCGTTGTGCGCGGAGCTGCGTGCGCGCTGCGTGTGGGTCGAGTCGAGTTTCGACGGGATGATTCCGGGGCTGCTCGCGCGCAAGTTCGACGTGATTGCGTCGTCGATGACGATCACGCCGAAGCGCATGCAGCAGATCGCGTTCACGAACCGGATCTCGAATGCGCCGGCGCGGCTGATCGCGCGCAAGGGCTCGCCGCTGCTGCCGACGGCCGCGTCGCTGAAGGGCAAGCGCGTCGGCGTCGAGCAGGGCTCCGCGCAGGCCGACTATGCGATCGCGAACTGGCAGCCGGCCGGCGTGCAGATCGAGTCGTACCAGAACCAGGACCAGGTGTACGCCGATCTCGTGATGGGGCGGCTCGACGCGGCGTTCCAGGCATCGATCGCGGCCAGCGACGGCTTCCTGAAGAAGCCGCAGGGCAAGGACTTCATGTTCGTCGGCGCGGCGATCGACGACGCGAAGTACTTCGGACAGGGCGACGGCCTCGGGCTGCGCAAGCAGGACACCGACCTGCGCGACGCGTTCAATCGCGCGCTGGCGACAATCCTCGCGAACGGCACGTATCAGCGGATCAACCGCAAGTACTTCGACTTCGACATCTACGGCGCGAAGTAAGCGGCACCGCATCTTGGCGAGCGGGTTGGGATCATCAAATCAATAAGGAAAACGAATGAACTGGAGATTGTTTCTCGTCGCGATGCCGGCACTCTGTGCGGCGCCGGCGTTCGCGCAAAACAGCGTCACGCTGTACGGGCTGATCGATGCGGGCATCGACTACACGAACAACGTCGGCGGCCACGGCGCGTGGCAGATGGCGAGCGGCTTCGCGCAGGGCAGCCGCTGGGGGCTGAAGGGCACCGAGGATCTCGGCGGCGGCTACAGTGCGCTGTTCCAGATCGAGAGCGGTTTCAACGTGAACAGCGGCACGCTCGCGCAGGGCGGCCGGATGTTCGGGCGGCAGGCTTACGTCGGGCTCGGCAGCACGCGCTTCGGCACACTGACGCTCGGCCGGCAATACGACGCGGTCGTGGATTACCTTGCGCCGACGACCGCGAACGGCAGTTGGGGCGTCTATCCGTTCTCGCATCCGCTCGACAACGACAACACCGGCAACACGTTCCGCGTGAACAACACGGTCAAGTATGCGAGCCCGGATCTTGCCGGCTTCTCGTTCGGCGGCACGTACAGCTTCAGCAATGACACCGGGTTCGCGAACAACCGGCAGTGGAGCGTCGGCGCGCAGTACGAGCAGGGCGGCCTGCTCGTCGGCGCGGCGTTCCTGAATGCGGACAACCCGGGCGCGACGGCCGGCGGCGCGATCGCGGGCGCGGGGTCGGTCGGCGCGGATGCGAACTTCGCGTCGGCGAGATTGCGGATTTTCGGCGCAGGCATCAACTACACCGTTGGGCCCGCGACGGTCGGGTTCGCATATACGAACAGCAACGTCACGCGGCCGACCGCGAACGTCGGCTACCTGTTCGGTGACGAGACGATCGAACCGGTGACGGGGCCGCTTGCCGGCGGCACGGTCACGGCGATCAAGTACCAGAACGTCGAAGTGAACGGCAAGTATCAGTTCACGCCGGCGTTCTTCGTGGGCGCGCAGTACGTGTACACGACCGTGCGCTACGACGCGACCACGGGCAGCGCGAAACCGAAGATCCATTCGATCGGGCTGATGGCCGACTACAACCTGTCCAAGCGCACCGACGTCTATCTGATGGGCGCGTACCAGCGGATTGCCGGCGACGCGACTGGCTCGTCGCTCGATCAGGCCTATATCCCGGGGGCGGCCGATCTGTCGTCGACGTCGAAGCAACTGATGGTGCATGCGGGGATTCGGCACAAGTTCTGAAGGCGTGCCGCGGGAAGACCGGCGGCCGGCATCGTGCAGGGCGCGCACTGCGTGCCCGGCGCGTCGGGTCGCCGGCCATTGGGCGGACGTGTCACGCGGCCGATACCGAACAGGTGGCGCCGCTTCCCGTCAGCCGCCGGGCGTTACTGCCCGAAGCGTTGCGTGACGGCATCCTTCAGCCGTGCGGCGGTCAGCTCGCCCATGTGCGATTCAACGAGCTCGCCTTTCGCGTTGAAGAACAACGTAGTCGGCAGCCCGCGCGAGCCATACGCGTGCATCGCGTGCAGCGAGGGGTCGAGCAGCACGTGATCGAAGCGCAGGTTCTGCTGTTCGAGGAACGCGCGCACGGCTTGCGCGTTTTCCCCCTGGTTGAGCATCAGCACCGTGATGCCCGGATGGTCGCGCTGCGCCTGTTCGAGGATCGGCATCTCGCGGCGGCACGGCGCACACCACGTCGCCCACAGGTTCACGACGACCGGCTTGCCGACGAAGCCCGCCGGCAACACGGGCGTTGCATCGAGCGCCTGGAGCGGCATCGCGGCAAGCGTCGGTGCGCCGCGCTGCAATGTCGCCAACGTGCCTTGCGCGATGCCCCACGCACCGAGGCCCGCGACGATGCCGGCCAGCACCGGCCGACGCAGCGCGGGCAGGCGGCGCAGGCGCCAGCCCGCGAACACCAGCGCGGCCGCGATGCCGATGCGAGCGTCGAAGCCGCCATCGCCGAGCGCGACGATCGCGCGCGGCGACGCCGCATAGTCGGGCCACCATTGCGCGACATAACCGACCCGCGCGGCGATCAACCCGAGCAGCAGCGCGTCGAGGATCAGGCTCGACGCGGTCTTGTGATGCCCGTCGGGTGGACGGCGCTGGATGAAGCGCGCGACGAGCCACGCCAGCAGCGCGGCGACGGCGACCGCGACGACGCGGATCGAGAAGGGACCGATGCTCAGCATGAAATAGGAAGAATGGACGTGATCGAGCGGGGCAGGAAAGCGGATGGTCCGCCGCGGCGATGAAGCCGTCAACGGTCATGCGTCGTTTCGACCGGTTGCCGCGTATGAGGGTTCCTTCCGGGAACGTAACGGCGTGTTGCGGATCGTGATAGGCGCAGGTCGCTCAGGACTGCATGATGTTCAGGCCATGTTCACGCCAAAGCGCACCGAATCAGACCGGTCTGATGGTCAGCCGCATACCGTTCATCAACAATAGGCAGGCCGGTCTGGTGTGGTGTCCGCCGGTATCCCGCCTAGGGATCTCTCCTTGACGGCCGCTCTTCCCCGAGCGGCCGCTTTTTTTAGCGTCATGCGTGCACGCGTGAATGCCTTGTGGCGGTCGGTGGGCGCGGCCGCACGCCGGTGCATATCGGCTGGTTTGACGGAATAGGAACGCTGCCAGATGCGAGCACAGGGCATTCACTCGTTCGTGACATGACGCCAGTCGCGGCTGCCCAGGCATATCCGCTGGCGGCGATCGATCACTTGCCGTCGCCGCTGGCATGCGTGCCGTAAAGCACGGTGACGAAGTCGACGAACGCGCGCACCTTCGGCGGCACGTGCCGGGATTTCGGATACAGCGCGTAGTAGCGGCGCTTCGCCAGCGTATGGCCGGGCAGGATCGGGACGAGCCTCCCGTGCACGATGTCGTTGCATACCGTGTGGTGCGTGAAAGCGCCGATGCCGAGCCCGCCGAGCGCTGCCGCATGCAACGCGGTGATCGCGTCGATGCGCAGCGGGCCGTCGAGCCGGACCGTGACGGGTGTGCCGTTCGGCGGGGTGACGCGCCAACTGATCCGGTCGTCGCCGCCGCTGTAGGCGAGCAGATCGTGTTTCGCCAGTTCAGCGGGGGTGCGCGGCAGGCCCCGGCGCGCGACATAGTCCGGCGACGCGACGAGAATTTCGTCGGAGATCGCCAGCGTTTTCGCGACGAGATCGGAGTCCGGCAGTTCGCTGCTGATGCGCAGCGCGACGTCGAACCCTTCGCCGATCAGATTGACGAAGCGGTCGCTGCACGACACGTCGAGGCGAATGTCGGGGTAGGCAGTGCGGAACGCGGGCAGCCATGCGGGCATTTCCAGTGTGCCGACCGACAACGGCATGCTGACGCGCAATACGCCCGACGGCTGGCCGGGCGTATCGGTCACGTCTTCCGCTGCCGCCGCGACGCGCTCGAGGATCTCGACGCACGCGTCGTAATAGCGCTCGCCGGCGGGTGTCAGCGAGAAATGGCGCGTGTTGCGGTTGACGAGTTGCACGCCCAGGCTGGCTTCGAGCAGTTTCAACTGACGCGATACGGTCGAATGGGTCGTGTCGAGGCGATCGGCCGCGGCCGAGAATCCTTTTGCTTCGACGAGGCTTCGATAGACGCGCATCGCGAGCAGTTGATCCATGTCGGGCTCCGGTTCGCTGAAGAAACAGTGATCGGGGCCGCCGCACCCGCTTCGGCGGGTGCGGTGCCGCGCACGATCAGCGCAGCGGCAGTGCGAGGATGTCGGCCGTCGTTTTCACGTCGCCGAACGTGTCCTCGATCTCGGCGAGCGCGGCGCGGTGCAGCGTGTCCTTGTCGATCGACTGGCCGTTCGCCCGGACGATGGCGCGCGTCGCGGAGGCGTCCGATGCTACCACGACGTTGTAGCCGAGCGGCGCCGCATCACGGGCGGCGCCGGCAACGCATGCGTGCGTCATCAGGCCCGCGATCACCAGCGTCTTGATGCCGTCCGCCTTCAGGCGCTTGTCGATATCGGTGCTCGCGAACACGCTGACCGTTTCCTTCTGCACGACGGTGTCGGTCGCGCGCGGCTTCATTTCCGGAATGAACTCGACGGTCTTGCCGCCGAGTGCGAACACCGCCGAGCCGGCCGGTGCGATGTGCTGGACCTGGTAGACGCGCATGCCGTTGCGATCCGCGAAGTCGAGCAGGCGCTTCGTGTTGGCCATCGCCTGTTGAACGTCGGCGATCGGCATCTTGCCGTTCAGGTATTCGTTCTGGAAGTCGATGACGACGAGCGCGGTCGTCTTCGGGTCGAGATGGTCGATCGGCTGCGCGCCGGCCATCGCGCGGATCGTCGGCGTGGCGGGCAGGCTGGATGCGGCTTCGGCGGTCGGCAGCATGGTGGCGGCCGACGCGATGACGGCGTAGCGGGCGAGGTTACGGATCGAGAATGCAAACATGAGAGCGCTCCTGTGGAAATGTCGAGTGCCTCGAACTATAGGGACGTCGCCGTGAAAACACGCCACCGCCGAGAAAACATCACCTGTGCGGACGGTGAACGAATCGCGCGGGACCGCGGCCTGGCGATGCGTTGCGCGAACGACAGGCCGTTGTCCGTTCGTCGGTGCGTCATGCAAGGATAAAAAACGGGCGCGTATCGATCATTCGGCCCCGGCTGATTCAGGAGGGAATGCTCGTCAGGCGGGTCTTATCGAACGCAGCAGACATGGGGAAGCGAAAGGCGACGTAAGCGCCGGACGCCGTTGCGGCTGCTAGCAGCGGCGGCTTTCTTATGTACAGGCAGGCTAACGGGAGGCGGGAAGTGTCATGCCGTCAACGTCGGGAGCCGTTGCCCGAACCCGCTTCACCGAGCCGATACGCGGTAAAGAACTCGTACCACGGCGAGCCTTGCGTGACCGGCACGCCGAGCGCCGCCGTGCGCTGTTTCAGCGCGCCGAATAGATCGTTGATGAGCGCATTCAGCGCTCTGTCGCGGAATGGAGCCGATTGCGTCCGCCCCGCGGCGAACGCGCCATACGCGATCGCCAGCAGGCGGGCGTGGTCGTCCGTGCCCGCGATCGTCGCGTGGATCGCTCCGACGAAGCGCGGCCGGTCTTCATCGCGCGCGGCGGACAGGCACAGGAACACGATCGCCGATAGTTCGTGCCGGTCCTTCTCGCGCAGCAGCGCAGGCAGTCGTGCAACGATCCGGTCCACCGGTTCCTCGCGCAGCGCGTCGCCGAAGTCGAGCACGGCGGTCATCGGGTTCGTGTCGGCTTTCAGGCGATCGAGCGCCGGTCGTGGGGCCGACGACGCGCCGTCCTGTACCGCGGCGGGCGCGGAGCGCAACGCATCGGCCACCTGCTGCGCCCACTCCGGAAAGATCATCCGCACGTTGCCGAACTGCTCGCCGCCTTCCGCGGCCGGATTCCACCGATAGACGATCGTGCCGCCGCGAATGAACGGCGAATACAGATGCTCGGGCGTTTGCGGCAGCGGCCGCCGGTTGATCGGCAGCCACGCGAGCGTGAGCCAGTCGTAGCGGCCCGTCGCGGGCACGGCAGGGCTCGAACTCGCGACGACCTGCCACGTGCCGCGATTCGCATAGCGTCGGCGCGCGTCGGGTACCGGGACGGTCCGGCCTTTCGCGGTGTCGAAATACGTATCGCCGGTGACGCTCGCGCCGCTGTCGGCGGCCGGCGTGATGGTTGAGATGACCCACGACGCGCCGTCCGCCGAGCGGTAGTCGGACGGCTTCAGCGTCGCCACGTCGTGCACCATGCGCGTTTGCGCCGCGACGGGGCTTGGCGGCGCATCGGCGGGCGCGGCGTAGATACTCGGCATCGGCTTTCCTCGGAATCGGGTGCGCATCGTCGAGCGGGGCGATGCGCGGCGGTGCGGGCGTGTTCTTGCAACTGTAGAACGTCGTGACCGGAAACGGAAACTGGCCAGACGGGGTAATCGGTGCACGTTGTTCGCCGCTTCGGCTTACCACGCGCATCCTGAGCCGACGACGCACACCGGGCGGGAGCATTCATGACCGACACGAAAGCCTTTACCGAACACTGGACGCGGGTCGCCGACCAATGAATCGGGTGGGCCGGCAAGCCGGGCCACGATGCGTTCTGGAGGCCGACGCGGCGGCGCTGCCGTTCGACTCGGCCAGCGCAAGCCCGTTATGAGCGTGAGCAGGCCCCAAGCCGTGGGCGCGCGTGCCGCTGTTCCCGTGGATCAAGGCGCGGCCGCTGCGGTGAGTGCGGCCGGGGTTTGGTTCGGTGGATCGAATCGGGCGTCAGTGTTTCTTGTCGTGATTTGCCAGCAATTCCGAGCGGCCAATGATCGCTTTCGCGCTATCGGCTTGATCGGCGTCTGAAAAACCGGCGGCCTCGATGATTGGCGTGAGCGCTTTGAATGCGACCTGCGGTTTGGCGCTGCGGAGCGATCCCATTCCTTCGTTCCATGCATGCAGCATCTGCTTGGCGATCCAATGCCAGCGCGTCTCGTTCTTTGCTGCTTCGGCGATATCTTTTCCTGTCGATACGGCCGAGTCGCACAGTGCTTCGACCATCTCGCGGTATTGCTTCGGCGGGATGCCGAGGCGCGTATTGAAAAAACGCTCCAGCGTCTTCCCGGGGGCCCACGTTTTTCGACCGTCGATGCTCAGCCCCGGCGGATTGTTTGCGAAGCGCGGATAAGCCTCCGTGGTGACGATGTCATAGGCGGGTGTGTAGACGACGTCGTCAATGTTCGAGTAGACGAGTGCGATGTTTTTCGCGTGGCAGTCCGCGTTGCGCACGACATAGTTGGTGATGAGTTGCCAGCCGAGTTGTTCAGCCTCTCGTCGCCAATTGGCAGGACCGATGTAGGGCTTTGTCGCGTTGAGAACCTGTTCGGTCGACGGACGGTACTTCTCATGCGGCGGCAAGCCAAGCAGGCTGCAAGCGTCTTCGAGGCCAAACGTCGGTTTGCCTTGTTCGTCGATGTCGAACCGGTCGACGACGAGCACACGGCCGTCGTCCGACATCGTAGTCTTGGCCACTCGGGCGACGCCGAGTCTTGCCAGCACCTGCATCGTGTAATGCTCGTTGAAACCGAGATAGGGTGTTTGCTCGTCGGACCCCTTGATGATGTGTCGGCTCGTACGGAGTGATTGCTTGCCTGGCGTCGCATGAACCGACGGGGATTCGGGGGCGAGGAATTTGGGCACGGCGCCGGAAATTGCAGCGCGTGCGTAGTACCGAACGAGTTCCGCGAAGCGGGCGGTTGTGATGTCTTCGTGCAGCAAGCTTTTCAGGTCAAGCGGGTGGAGTTCGCCGCCTGGCGTACCGCCCTCGGGTGCGACGGTTACGCGGCCGATCCCGGAGCCGCCGATGATGGCCAGGAGCGAAAGATCGGTTCCGTCGAGATAAGGCCCGAATTCCTCGCGAATCACTTGGAAGAGAAATCCTTCGGGCAGATTCTGCCGGAAGAAGGGATGCAGGTCGCGCGGCCAAATCCAGGCATCTTCGCGAACGGGCATGGTCAAACTGGCAAAGTCGGCATCCAGGGCGTCTGCGGTGTAGCGCAGTGCATAGTCGTCCGCGTGGCGATGGAGGTGAGCAACGAGTTTGCCCTTGACGTACACGTGAAGCCGCATGATCACGCGTCTCCCATCGTGCGCTGTTCGGCCAGTACGTCATCCAGCGTGCGCCCGTGTCCGCGCTTCACCACGCGCAGGTCGTAGCCAGCAGCCTCAAGCAGCCGGACGAGCGCAGATACGCTCATGTCACCTCGCGCGAGTGTCTCCATCCGTGCGAGCGTCGTGCGTGCGACACCGGCGTGCTCGGCCAGCTCTTTCTGAGAAAGTCCTGCTGAATGGCGAACCTCTCTCAGCATCTGTCCAACATCGGCCAAGGTTGTCATGTGTAGCCCCAGGGCGTCAGAAATCCTCGAAGTGAACTCACATTGTAGCCCCTGTGCTACAAATTCGCATCCCAATTTTGTGTCCTCCAGGCTACACACCCGGATTGATGGGACGATTTTGTATCCCGACGGCTACTGTGTGAGTGACCGTTCTGCGGCGGCCGCCATGGGACGTAGTCGGGTTCCCGGACCGAACATACGGTCAGGCCGGCGTCGGCCCCCGTTCATGTCGCGGGGCGCGTTCAGAGCGGGTCCGGAAAACGGGTTTCGCACGACGGTCGGCGAGCGCGGACTGAAACTGTCCGGTGGCGAACGTCAGCGCATCGCGATCGCCCGCGCGCTGTACGGAAATCCGACCGTGCTGTTTCTCGACGAGGCGAGCTCAGCACTCGACGAAGCCACCGAGCGCGACGTCATGGAGCACGTACGGCTGCTGGCCCGTGACGTCACGGTAATCGCGATCACGCACCGGCGCTCGGTCATTGGGCCCACCGACAAGGTCGTGCGGCTCGGCCGGGCGCGCGTGCCGGCCGGATGCCGACGTCGACGGCTTACCCGCGCATCGGCGGATTGAGCCGCGCGAACGCCGCCTGGCGGCGATACGGGAAGTACGGATACGGCGCTTCCACCGCGCTCGCCGCATCGAGCTTCGCGACCTGCGCATCGGTCAGCGCCCAGCCGAGCGCGCCGAGGTTCTGCCGCAACTGTTCCTCGTTGCGCGCGCCGACGATCACCGACGACACGGTCGGCCGCTGCAGCAGCCAGTTCAGCGCGATCTGCGGCACCGTCTTGCCGGTTTCTTCCGCGATCGCGTCGAGCGCATCGACCACGTCGTACAGGCGTTCGTCGTCGACCGGCGGCCCGTAGCTGGCCGTTTCATGCAGGCGGCTGCCTTCGGGCAGCGGCGCATTGCGCCGGATCTTGCCCGTGAGCCGGCCCCAGCCGAGCGGGCTCCACACCAGCGCGCCCAGGCCCTGATCGGCGCCGAGCGGCATCAGGTCCCACTCGTAGTCGCGGCCGACGAGCGAGTAGTACACCTGGTTCGCCACGTAGCGCGACCAGCCGTGCCGGTCGGCCGCCGCGAGCGACTTCATGATCTGCCAGCCGGCGAAATTCGACACGCCGATATAGCGGAGCTTGCCCGCGCGCACGAGATCGTCGAGCGTCGACATCACTTCCTCGACCGGCGTGCCGGCGTCGAACGCATGCAGTTGCAGCAGGTCGATGTAGTCGGTGTCGAGGCGGCGCAGCGCGTCGTCGACGGCGCGCACCAGCCGTGCGCGCGACGTGCCGGCGTCGTTCGGGCCCTCGCCGGTCGGCAGGCCCGTCTTGGTCGAGATCAGCACCTGGTCGCGGCGCCCCTTGAGCGCGGCGCCGAGCACGCGTTCGGACGCGCCGTCGGAATACACGTCGGCCGTATCGAACAGGTTGACGCCGGCTTCGAGGCAGATGTCGATCAGTCGGCGCGCTTCGTCGACGCCGGTATTGCCCCATGCGCCGAACAGCGGGCCGGTGCCGCCGAAGGTGCCCGCGCCGAAGCTCAGGGCGGGGACCTTGAGGCCGGAGCGGCCGAGCGTACGGTATTCCATGCGCGTTTCCTCTCGTCGTGTGAGCGCGGCGCGGCCGCGCGTCGATCGTCAGGCACCCACTGTACCGTTTGCGACTTTTCCTGATAATCCGGAAGATGACGAAAATATCCTTCGGAAGGAGCGAACAATGCTGCTCGACAACCTCGCGCTGTTCCTGCGCATCGTGGAGAAGGGCGGGCTGGCCGCGGCGGGCCGCGAGGTCGGTCTATCGCCGGCTACGGTGTCCGAGCGGCTGACGGCGCTCGAGCGCCACTACGGCGCTGCGCTGCTCACGCGCACGACGCGCGCGATCAGCCTGACCGACGAGGGGCGCACGCTGGCGGATGGCGCGCGACGCCTGCTGGCCGAGGCCGACGAACTCGAAAGCCGGGTGCGGCTCGGCGTGCAGACGCTGTCGGGCCCCGTGCGATTGAGCGCGCCGGCCGATCTCGGGCGCGAGCGTGTCGTGCCTGTCGTCGACGCGTTCCTGGCCGAGCATCCGGGCGTGACGGTCGACCTCCATCTCGGCGACGGGTATGTCGACCTCGTCGGGCAGGGGCTCGATTTCGCGATCCGCCGCGGCACGCTGGCGGACAGTTCGCTGCGCAGCCGCTCGCTCGGCCGTGCGCGGCGAGTGGTGTGCGCGTCGCCCGCGTATCTCGCCGCACATGGCACGCCGAGGCACCCGGACGATCTCGCCGCGCATGACTGCATCGTGATGCGCTTCGGCCAGGAGCTGTATGCCGAATGGCCGTTCAGCATCGACGGCGCATTGAAACGCGTGGTGGTGCGCGGCCGGCGCGTCGCCAACGACGGCGCGCTCGTGCGCGCATGGTGCGTCGCGGGGCACGGCATCGCGCTGAAGTCGCTCGTCGACGTCGAACGGGATCTGGCGTCGGGCGCGCTCGTCGAGGTGCTCGGCGCGTTCTCGCCGGGCGACATCGATCTGCAGATCGTCTATCCGGGCAGCGCCGCGCAGCCGCGGCGCGTGCGCGCGTTGATCGACAGGCTCGCGCAGGCGCTCGCGTAACAGCACGTTGCCCGCGCAGCGTGCGCGACGTTGCGACGTCGGTTCCGCCGCGATTGCATCGAATGCGCGACGGTGCGCGCCGGCGCGCATCGCAGGCTGAAACCGCCGTGCAAATCGATTGCCCACATTTCGTCATTTAGCTAATATTCAAAACGTCAAACGAAACCGCACCCCATGGACGACGTCACCCGCCTCAGCGCGCTGGCCAACGAAAGCCGTCTGGCCGTGATGCGCTGGCTCAGGCAGCCGCGCAAGCATTTCCCGCCGCAGCCGCACGGCGATCTCGACGAACTCGGCGTGTGCTGCACGTACATCACCGAGAAGCTCGGCATCGCGCCGGCCACGACCACGCGCCACATGCGCATCCTCGCGGATGCCGGGCTCGTGCAGGCGACCCGCGTCGGCAAGTTCACGTACTACAAGCGGATCGACGGCGCGCTGCAGCAGCTCGGCCGCGATCTCTCGCAACTCTGACTCTGACCGAGGCAACCGACATGGACGAACTTGCATTGCTGGCCGACGCGGACCGGCGCGCGCACGCGTATCTGGCTGCAACGAACGAACGGCGCGCGTTTCCCGATGCGGCCGCGCTGGCCGGCCTCGCGGCGTTCGACGAACCGCTGCCCGATACGGGCCGCCCGGCCGACGACGTGCTGCGCCTGCTCGACGAGCACGGCACGCCCGCGACGGTCGCATCGAACGGCCCGAACTACTTCGGCTTCGTGATCGGCGCGACGCTGCCGGCCGCGGCGGCGGCCGAGCGGCTGATGCTCGCGTGGGACCAGTGCGCGTCGTCGTACGCGAATTCGCCGGTGGCCGCGACGCTCGAGCGCCAGGCCGCGCGCTGGGTCGTCGATGCACTCGGATTGCCCGAGGGCAGCGCGGTCGGCTTCGGCACGAGCGCGACGGCCTGCACGCTCGTTGCGCTGGTGGCCGCGCGGCGTGCGCTGCTCGCGCGCAAGGGCTGGGATATCGACGAAGAGGGCCTGATCGGTGCCCCCGAGGTGAAAGTCGTGATTTCCGCGCTCGCGCACGTCACGGTGAAGAAGGCGCTGCGCGTGCTCGGCTTCGGGATGAAGCGCATCGTCGTCGCGCCGGTGGACGCGCACGGCCGGATCGACCCGGCGCGGTTGCCGCCGCTCGACGACATGACGATCTTCTGCGTGCAGGCCGGCGAAGTGAACACCGGCGAATTCGATCCGTTCGCGGCATTGATTCCGCCCGCGAAGGCGGCCGGCGCGTGGGTGCACGTGGACGGCGCGTTCGGCCTGTGGGCGCGGGCGTCGTCGAAGCGCGCGTTGACGGACGGCATCGACGGCGCGGACAGCTGGACGACCGACGGTCACAAATGGCTCAACGCGCCGTACGACGGCGCGATGGTGATCTGCCGCGACGCGGCCGCGCTCGCCACCGCGATGAACAGCGACGCCGTCTACCTGAGCGGCGCGCAGGATGCGCAGAAGAACCTGAACCTCGAATTCTCGCGACGCGCGCGCGGCATTCCCGTGTGGGCCGCGCTGCGCTCGCTCGGCCGCGCGGGCGTCGCGACGATGGTCGAGCGGCATTGCGCGCAGGCGGCGCGCGTCGCGGACGGCCTGCGGGCGGCCGGCTACGACGTGCTGAACCGCGTCGTGCTGAACCAGGTGCTCGTGCGCGCCGGCACCGACGAGGAAACGGCGGCCATCCTCGAAGCCGCGCAGGCGTCGGGCGACGTGTGGTTCGGCGCGACCGTGTGGCAGGGGCGGCCGGCGTTCCGGATCAGCGTGTCGTCGTGGCGCACCGAGGATGCGCACATTGATCGGCTCGTCGCATTGCTGACGAAGTTGCGCGGCGTGCACGTGGGTTGAGCGTCATGCGTCGTCCGCGGTCTGAATGGTTGCGTAAGCAACTTTCAGGCATTCGATGCAGTGCGACGCGGCCTGCAGGGATTGCGACATGTCTGCAAGCGTGAAAATGTCGGACAATAGCCGTCGCGCGGGCCGCGCCGGCGCCGCGTCCAATAGAAGCATTCACGCTTGCGAGATCCCCATGTCGACTCCCTTTCCCCGGGAACTGCTGAAGGCCGCCGATATCGCGAAGATGGAACCGACGCGCGCGGTGCATTCGCTCAATCCCAACGCCGTTCGTCTGAAGCGACAGCTCAGCGACCTGACCGGCCTGACGCAATTCGGCGTTCATCTGCTCACGCTGATGCCCGGCCACGAATCGGCCGAATATCACCGCCACCTGTACGAAGAGGAATTCGTGTACGTGCTGTCCGGCACGGGCGCGGTGACGATCGGTCGGCAAGCCAGTGAAATCGGGCCCGGTGATTTCATCGGTTTTCCGCGCGGCGGAGAAGCGCATACGGTGCAGAACACCGGCGAGGCACCGCTGGAGCTGCTCGTCGGCGGGCAGCGGCTCGAACACGACGTGTGCGAATACCCGCGAATCGGCAAGCGGCTTTATATCGCGGGCGAACTCGAAGAGTATGTCGAGCTGCCGAAGGAGCCGTGACGGTCGATTGCACGTCATCCCCGGAGGACGCCGATCGGCCAATAAGGGTGAATTCGCTTCTCGCGAGCCCGTCGCGCTTATGATGCGGGAACGCCACTGACAGGGTTCCATACGCCATGGACGCGCCGCTCCCGCCGATGTCTGCCCAGATTGCCGAAACCGCGCCTGAAACCGAAGCCGCCGGCGAGCCGCGCACGTCGCGCGTGCACCGGCCGGTCGCGCTCGTGACCGGCTCGACGTCGGGGATCGGGGCGGCCGTCGCGCGTCGCCTCGCGGCCGACGGCTACGCGGTGATCCTGCATTCGCGCAGCTCGGCCGACACGGGGCGCGCGATGGCGCGCGAACTCGGCGGCGCGTATGTGCAGGCCGATCTCGCCGACGATGCCGAACGCGTGCGGCTGATCCGCGACGCGCTCGCGGTGCACGGGCGGCTCGACGTGCTCGTCAACAACGCGGGTATCAGCCGCGTGATTCCGCATGACGACCTCGCGGCGGCCACGCCCGACGTGTGGCGCGAGATGCATGAAATCAACGTGATCGCGCCGTTCCGGTTGGTGGCCGAAGCGGAGGCCGCGCTGCGCGAGGCGGCGTCGCACGGGCGGGCCGGATGCGTCGTGAACGTCAGCTCGCATGCGGGCGTGCGCCCGAAGGGCGCGTCGATTCCGTATGCGGCGGCGAAGGCCGCGCTCAATCACACGACGCGGCTGCTCGCGCGCACGCTTGCGCCGGCGATTCGCGTCAATGCGGTCGCGCCGGGGCTCGTCGATACGCCGCTGACCGCCGACTGGACGCAAGCGCAGCAGCTCTGGCGCGAGCGCGCGCCGATGCGCCGTGCGGCGACGCCGGACGATATCGCGCAGACGGTCGCGATGCTCGTCGCATCGGATTACGTGACGGGCGAGATCGTGATGCTCGACGGCGGGTTGAATCTGACGTGATGCCGTGATGCGGTAAGGCGTCGCGCGGGTATCGCGTGCGCAACCGCCGAGGCCATTCGACGAAGCGCGCGATCAGCCGAGGGTCGACCGCAGCCGCGCGAGCGCCTGATCGTGCGTGCGCTCGAACTTCAGCGGCGTGACCGCGATATACCCGTCGCCCAGTGCGACCGTTTCCGAATCCGCATCGTCGTCGCGCGGCGCACGCGCGAGCTTCAGCCAGTGATAGTCGATCTCGCGCGGATCGCGTCCCGACACGATCTCCACGCCCTGCAGCGTGCCGGCGCCCTGGTTCGTCACCTTCAGGCCGCGTACGTCCTCGGCCGGCCGCGGCGGGAAATTCACGTTGAGGCACGCGTCGCTGTCCCAGCCGGCGGCGACGAGCCGGCGGATCACGTCCGGCGCATGCGCGAGCGCGGTGCCCCACGGCACCGCGTTGCGATCGGTGAAGGCCTGACTCAGCGCGATGGCCGGCACGCCGACCAGCATGCTCGTCATCGCCGCGCCGACCGTGCCGGAAAACACCGTTTCGGTGCCGAGGTTCCCGCCGCGATTCACGCCGGACAGCACGACGTCGGGCCGCGCGCCCTTCATCAGGTGGCTGACCGCGATCGCGACGCAATCGCCGGGCGTGCCGCGCACCGCGAAGCGGCGCTCGCCCTTGCGATGCACGCGCAGCGGTTCGTGCAGGCTCAGCGAATGCGACGTGCCGCTCTGGTCCTCGGCCGGCGCGACGATCCACACTTCGCGCGCGAGTCGCGTGGCGACCTGTTCGAGTATGTCGAGGCCGGGGGCGTCGAATCCGTCGTCGTTGGTGAGCAGGACACGGTCGAACAGCGGGCGGGTTGCTTGCATCGGGACGATCCTCGTGAAAGGTAATGAGCGGGGGAGTGCGGCGTGGCGCAAGCCACGCGGCTGATATGACTCCCGGTGTCGACTGGGAACGGTTTCAACCGAAGTGGGAAATGACAGGCTTGGCTAGACGTTGACGCCCACTGAAATTCGGTCAAGTTCTAAAACGTGTTGCAAGATGGCCGGAAATGTACGAAATGGTTCATGTGGTGAGGGCGCCGGCACGGGTTCTTTGGCATGATCGGAAGCCCTATTTCCCCCCAGGTGCTTCCCGAAACGATTCGCCCGTCGGGGCCGGAACGATGTCGCTCCGGCCGCGCGCACGATCGTCGTTCGCATGTTATGTCGCAGAGCCCGCTCCAGTCCATCCGTCGCTATCAGCGCATCTCGGTGTTTGGCGGCGGAATCGTCGTTACCGCCCTCGTCGTGATCGCTTGCGGCCTCGGGATGGCGTCGATCGTCTCGGGCTATGTCGAGGGACAGCGGCGCAACTATCTGAACGGCGTCGAGCAGACGCTCAATGAAATCCAGGTTAGCGAAACTTCGTTCCGCAACGGCGTCGCGAACGCGCAATTGATCTGGCAGGAGGCCGGCGACGCGCCGGCCGCGGTCGTCGACGGATTCTTCCTTGACGATCAGCGCATCGTGACCCGTCCTCATCCGTCACTCGTCGTCGGCGTGCCCGCTTTAACCGGCGATCGGGCCGAGGTCGCACGCTATCTGTCGCTGTCGGTTCTGCTGTCGCGCATCTGTGCGGCCAGTTCGATCAATCGCGGGCATACGCTGGAGGGTTACCACTACAGCACGCGCACGGGTTTGTTCGCGCTGGTTCCTCAGCGAGACCGCGACGATCCAGCGCTGGTTTCCCCGGAAAGCCGCGCGCGCGTGCTGGACGCGCTGCGCATCAAGTTCGCTCACCCGCATCCGGGCACCCCCGATACCGATTCCCGCCCGCATGTGCACTGGCTGGCGCCGTTCATCGATCCCGTGTCGGGGCAGCCGCGGATCCGGATCGCGGCCGAGGCGCGTGACAACGGCAGACCGTTCGCGGTGCTCGTGACCGAATACCCGCCCGATTACCTGCTGTCGTGGCTCGCCGACTATCGTCCGGAAGGGACGTTCTACATCACGACGGCCGAGGGCCAGCTCGTCACGATGGATCCGTCCGCGGACGATGGCGATCGTGTGCAACGCATGTTGAAGCTGGCCTCGCAGCGGGACGAAGCGGTATCGCCGGGTGCACCTGTGTTCCGCAATGGTTTCCTGTTGTTTCACGGCAAGCTTGAACCGACGGGCTGGACGCTTGCTTATGCATTGTCGTGGTCCGACATCGCGGCCGGCATCGCGGGTTCGGCCGGTACGCTCTGCGCCGCGACGCTGCTTGCGCTGATGGTCATGTGGGGGCTGCTGCTGCGCTTTCATCGGCGCGAGTTCATGCCGCTCTACGCGCGCTCGCAGCGCGTGTTCGACAGCGAGGCACTGTGCCGCAGCGTCATCGAGATGGCGCCGGTCGGGCTTGGGCTGATCGCACGCGACGACGGGCGCTTCATGCTCGTGAGTCCGGCGCTGACGGACATGGTCGAGCGCAGCGGTGGCGACTATCACGCGTTGTCGAGCCAGGTGGTCGACGCGTGGCAGGCGCGCGGTCACGCGACCGGCGTGGTGCAGGACGCCCCGTTGGCAGGGAGCGTGCAGGCTGCGCACCTGCAGCTTGAATTCGTTGCGTGCGGCGCACGCTACCAGGGCACGGACGTGTTGATCGCCGCAGTCGCCGATGTGACCGCCAAGCGGCAGCTCGTGCAGAAGCTGGAAGAGGCCGTGCACGCAGCCGATTTGGCCAACGCCGCGAAATCGTCGTTTCTCGCGGCGATGAGCCATGAAATCCGCACGCCGTTGAACGTGATCCTGGGCAACCTGGAACTGCTCGAGTGCTCGGCGCTCGACGCGGGTCAGCATGACCGCGTTCACACGCTGCGTGCGTCGGCCACGAGCCTGCTCGCGCTCGTCAGCGATATTCTCGATTTCTCGAAAATCGAGGCCGGTGCGATGTCGGTCGAATCGATCGCGTTCGACGTGATCACGACGGTCGAGCGCGAGTTGAACGCGTTCGCGTCGATCGCGAAGGCAAAGGGGCTGGCGCTATTCTGCGACATCGCGGTGGACAGCACCCAGCAGATGCGCGGTGATCCGACCCGGTTCGCGCAAGTGCTTCGCAACCTGTTGAACAACGCGCTCAAGTTTACCGACGTCGGTCGCGTGACCGTGCGCGTCGCGATCATTGCCGAGACGCACGACGCGCCGCACCTGTCCGTCGAGGTGGAGGACACCGGTATCGGCATCGACGCCGACCATCGATGCAATCTGTTCAAGGCGTTTTCTCAGGGCGACGTGTCGATCACACGGCGGTACGGCGGCACGGGGCTCGGGCTTGCGCTGTGCGATCGGCTCGTCACGGCGATGGGCGGCCGCATCGACGTGACGAGCGAACCGGGAATCGGCAGCCGTTTCACGGTGCGGGTGCCGCTCGGCATGAACATCGTCTCGTTCGGCGAGCCACCCGCAGTCTTTGCCGGCAGGTTGACGCTGATCGCCGCGCATGCCGCGTGGCGCGAATTTGCGGTCCCGCATCTGCGCGCATGGGGATTCGACGTCAGCGTGTACGACAGCCCGTCGAGTCTGCCGGGTGGCATCGCACGGCCCGGCCCGGTGGTGCTGATCGGCGATTCCGACACGTGGTCGCACGCGGATCTCACCGGCATGGCCGACTGCGAGCTGCTGATACTCGCGATACCCGACGGTCCGCGCGAACCGTATCGCTCGGGCGACACGGTTCGCGTGTCGAGTTATTCGCTCCGCGGTTTGCGCGCCGCCTTGGCGCTCGGCGGCCCGGTGAGCGGCGCAAGCGGGGTCGACGTCGTATCCGGCGATCTTCCGCGGCGTGACGATTCGGCCGCGGCCGACATCTCGCGGCAGGCGGCCGGGCACGGCAGTCGCGCATTGCGCGTGCTCGTCGCGCAGGAAGAATCAATCAACGATTCGATATTGGGCGAACAGTTAACCACGCTCGACTGCACCGCGACCGAGGTCGGATCGGCGCGTGCGGCGCTCGAATCGCTGGGCGACGGCGGCTGGGACGTACTGCTGATCGGCGACGATCTGCCCGACATGCGCGGGTACCAACTGGCGGAAGCGGCACGCGGCGTCGATCCGGCGTGTGACGTACTGATCGTGACGTCGCATTTGACGCCCGAAGGCGTGCGCCGTTGCACGACAGCCGGAGTGCGGCGCATTTTGACGAAACCCGTCACGCTCAGGCATCTGCGCGGCGCGCTTGCGCATGCGTTGCAGGGGCGTGCCGCGACGTCGGCGAAGAAGCCATGTGCGCGAGTGCCCATCGGATTCAACCCGTCATGAACCGGCCTTGCATGACGAGTGGTCAACAGAAGTGGCCAACAGTAGCGAATGCTTGAACGAGTATTCGGGATAACAACGATGGCAGGGTGCCGACGTACGTCACGCGGCAGATTTACAGTCGATACCGGAGGAGACGCCATGCGTCAGGTCGGGAACATATTCGTCTTATTGCTCGAATTTTCCACACTTTCTGAGAAGTCTCGTCGGGAGTTCCTGACGATCATGAACGAGTTCTTGCTGATGTCGCCGCTGCAGCGGCGACGTACGGTTATCGATTGGAAGAACAGGGTAGATGGCAATCCGGATCTGCCCGACGAGCCGAGCCCCCCAAAGCGCGCCACATAGCGGGGCGACCGTGCTTCGCGGGGGCGTGGCCGGCTGCGGTATCGTGTAAAAACGGCGAGTCGTCGAAAACTTCGGAAAATCCGCAAAATCCGCCCGACGGGGACGTGCGGCCATATCCTGTGCACTGCCGGCGCAGGCGCGTACCGTCCGTTGCTCGGCCCCACGCCGATTGCCGGACGAACCGGAAATTATCTTAAAATCGAGCCGCTATTGCCTGGTACGCCGAATACGACCAGCCAGCAACACGATGGTGGGAGCAGGCTTCCCATCGCGGCGGGGAGCGGAGCATCACTGAAAGCCTCGAGGGAAACAGGAGCATGGATGAATTTTTTGTGCGCGTGATGGTAGCCGACGATCATCCCGCGTCCGCACTCGGCATGTCGCAGGCGCTGCAAGGCAACAGCACGATCGGGCTCGTGGGCACCGTTTCGAATTCGACGGACCTGGTTGCAGCGCTCGATGCGCAGCAGAGCGACGTGCTCGTGCTCGACTATGTGATGCCGGGCGGCAAGTACGGCGACGGGCTCGTGCTGCTGTCGTTCCTGCAGCGGCGCTATCCGGCGCTGCGCATCGTGACGATCACGATGATCGACAATCCGAGCGTGCTGCGCGCGATCCACAAGCGGGGCGTGAGCTGCATTCTCAGCAAGTCCGATGCGATCTCGCACCTGATTGGCGCCGTGCATGCTGCGTACGTCGGTGCGAGCTACACGTCGCCATACATCAAGCAACTCCTGCAAGACGCCAAACCCGAGCCCACCGCGCGCACATTGACCACGCGCGAAATCGAGGTGGTGCGATTGTTCGGTGCGGGCTACACGGTGGGCGAGATCGCCACGCAGCTTCATCGGAGCAAGCAGACCGTCAGTTCCCAAAAGTCGAGCGCGATGAAGAAACTCGGTATCGTGCGCGACGCGGATCTGATCCGCTACAACGGCGAGCAAAATATCGAGGGCGGGCCCGACGACGAGGCGTCGCGGACGTGACGTGCCCGCGGGCCGGCTGTGCGCCGAATCCGCCGCGGGCCAGCGCCGCTGAAATGATGTATGTGCGTGTGGGCGGCTCACGCCACGCGACAACCTTGATTCCAGGGCGCCGATGCGTGGAAGTCGGTGAACGATGCGGCATCCTCGGCCGCGTGTGACGAGATCGACAGGACATGCCTGCAAAACTGAAAAGACTTCTTTCGTCCGCCACGCCGGCGGCTCGCAAGTCATTCGAGCCGGCTCGCGTGAGGCGACAGCAGCAGTTCCTGCTGTATGCAAGCGGCGCCGCGATCTCGGTGTTCATTCTGGTGTGTGCGGCACTCGTCGTGCTGCTCGACGTGAAGGAATCCCTCGAGCGCGCCCGCGTCGACTTCACCGAGCGCAAGGCGGAGTTCTTTGCCGAGCTGGAGGTGATGAAGGCGCTGCAGAATCGCTATGTCGACAACACGGAGCAGCGCTGGGCGCACGGCCCCGCCGTCCCGCCGGGGTCGCCCGGGCTGTTCGACGGCAAGCACGGCAAACAGACCCTGGTCGGCCGGATCGGGCCGGTGGCGGTCGCGGCATTCGCCGATGTCCGTTCAGCCGATCCGGCGACTACCCACCTGCCTTACCTCGAGAACTTTCTCGGGCAGGTCGAGCCGACCGGCGTGCTGCCGCCGCAACCGGTCGTTTCGGTATTCGCGTCCTATCTGATCGATTCGAACGGCGATTTTCTCGTCGCGATGGGGTATCCGGTGGTCAAGCGAGCGCTCTCGTGGCCAGCCGGTTTCGACGTGCGGGCACTCATTCGGCAACTGCGGCCGCTGAACCACGGCGCGCCCGCCCTGGCGGCTTCCGCGGTGAACACGATTGCGCTGGACCGGCGATTCGATCCGGTGCTCGGGCGCGCCGTGTTGCGGCTGGTGCAACCGGTGCGCGGCGCGAACGGCCAGCCGGTCGCCTGGTTCATCACCAACAGCCGGCCGCAGATGGACGAGATCGTGCGTCCGTCGAGCATCGGCGCGGACTACGCGCTCGTCGACGTCGGCGGAAATCTGCTGGTCGGCCGTCAACCCCATGATGTAACGGCCGCCCGGGCACTCGCCGATGCGCGCCGCACGCAAACGGTCGTTCATCGTGTCGGCACGCACTTCGTCATCGGCAGCCAGATACGGGAATCGGATGCGGTGCTGATGGCGACGCTCTCGTGGCGCAGCATTCTGTACGACATTGCCGCCGCCCTCGGCGTGACGCTCGGGGTCGCCGTGTTCGCCATCGGGCTGCTGTGGGGCGCCATCGTGTCTTTCGACCGGCGCGCGCTGCGTCCGGCGAATCGCCGTGCAATTCGCCTGATCGAAAGCGAGGCGCTCAACCGTACGCTGATCCGGACCGCGCCGGCCGGGCTCGTGCTGTTGTCGTTTGCCGATGGCGAAGCGATCATGCGCAACGAAGCGATGATCGCGTACGAGCGGGAAGTGGCGGGCGAGCCGCTCGGCAAACTGTTGTGGCGCGCGTACCGGGACGGCGCCCCGGCCGGCAACGCGCGCAAGCGTGTGACGCGGGAGCTGGCCGTCGAGCGCGCGGGGGCCGGCATCGTCTATTTCGACGCGCACATCGCGCGCACCAAGTACCGCGGCATCGACGTGCTGCTGTGCACGCTGCTCGACATCACGGTGCGCAAGCAGGCGGAGGAGAAGCTGCGCGAGGCGCGCGAAGCCGCCGAACTCGCGAACAAGGCGAAGTCGACGTTCCTTGCGACGATGAGCCACGAGATCCGCACGCCGCTCAACGCGATCATCGGCAACCTGGAGTTGATGGCGCACGCGCAGATGGCGCCGCCGCTGCGGCGCCGGGTCGGCACGATCGTGTCGTCGTCCGATGCGCTGCTGCGCGTGATCAACGACGTGCTCGACCTGTCGAAGGCGGAATCGAACCAGATGACGCTGGAAGTCATGCCGTTCGACACCCGCCGTCTGCTGCTCGACATCGCGGCGTTTTTCCGTCCGCTCGCCGATGCAAAGGGACTGGCGCTCGAGTGCGCCGTGTCGGCGGAGTTGGCCGATGGCTATATCGGCGACCCGACGCGCCTGCGGCAACTCGTGTCGAACCTCGTCAGCAACGCGATCAAGTTCACCGAACGCGGCAGTGTGACGCTCTCGGCAGGGCCGGCGCGCATCGGCGCCGACCGGCGCGGCCTCGAAATACGCGTCGCGGACACCGGCATCGGCATACCCGCCGACCGCATGCCGGCTTTGTTCGACGTCTACATCCAGGCCGATGCATCGACCTATCGCCGCTTTGGCGGCACCGGCCTGGGGCTGCCGTTATGCCGCCATATCGCTACGCTGATGCACGGCGAACTGACCGTCGACAGCCGCGTCGACGAAGGCACGACGTTCACTGCGACACTGCCGCTGCCGGCCGCGCCGGCCGGATGGCGTGCGGATACGCTCGAGCAGGACGTGGCGGCCGACGCCAAACCGGAACCGGATGGCCAAGGCCACGCGCCGTTGCGGGTGCTCGTTGCCGAGGACCATCCCGCGAGCCGCGCGTTGCTGCGCGACCAGCTCGATGCGCTGGGGTACGACGCGACGATCGTCAGCAACGGCGTGGAGGCGATGCGGGCGTTCTTCGAGCATCCGTTCGATGTCGTGTTGACCGATCTGGGCATGCCGGAGCTCGACGGCTACGCGCTGACGAATTTCCTGCGAGAACAGGGTGCACGAGTGCCCGTGATCGCGATGACCGCGCATGCGACGGAGGAAGACTACCGACGCTGCGCACGGGTGGGTGCCGCGGAAGTCGTACTCAAGCCGCTGTCGATGTCGGCGCTCGACGCCGCGCTGAGGCGCCATGCGGCTTCTGGCTCGTACGCCGAGGCGCATGCGGATCGCGGCAAGCAGCCGGCGATGACCGACGAGATCCGGCTGAAACTGTGCGAGGCGACACTGCGCTCGCTCGCGGCAATCGACGCGGCACTGGCGAGCGGCGATATCGACACGCTCAGGATCGAATTGCACTCGCTGCGAGGCGGTTTCGCACTGGCCGGCGACACGCGAACACGTGACGCATGCGCCCGCGCGGAACGTATCGCGATGGATGAAGGCGTGAAAGGGCTCGCGCCGGCGTGGCCTGCCTGCCGCGCGACGATCGCGGCTGCGCTGGAGCAGTTGTCCAGCGCCGAAACGTGAGCGCCGCGCGCGTCGATCTGACCGATAACGGCGCATGGCCGGCGTAGAGGTCGACACGATATATTCCTGCGGGGCGCGAGCCACAAGACTGATATGACCCCCGGTGCGGGGATCGTCGTGTCGCGCCGGTAGCGCCGGTCGGCGCACACGTGAAAACGGGCGCATCGTGCGCCCGTTCGTCGTGTCGTGGAATGTGCCGGCCGGCGCGGCAGGCCGGACCCGCTCAGCCGAGCAGGTAGCGCAGCAGGCCGGCCGACACGACGCCGACGATGACGGTCGGCAGGATCGACAGGCGCGTCGCCGCGAGCAGCGTGATCGCCAGCGCGAGCAAGTCGGCCGGGCGCGTCGACACGAAGGCCGGCGCGATCACCGAGATCAGCACGCAGCCCGGCACGTTCTCCATCACCGACGCCATCCGCGGGCTCAGCGTGCGGTTGCGCAGCAACACGTAGCCGAGAATGCGCGACAGGTAGGTGGTCGACGCCATCAGCACGATCGTCGCGACCGTGCTGACATCCGGAAGCTCAGGCATCGCGCGGCTCCCACAGCAGCGCGGCGACCAGCCCCGCGCAGGCGCCGGCCGCGACATACCATGCGCCGGGCACCGCCAGATGGGTGGCGGCCGCCACGACGAGGCTGACGAACCACGGGCGGCTCGCGCGCACCCCTTTCCACATCCCGCGCAGCAGCACCAGAAACACGGCCGTGAATGCCATGTCGAAGCCGTACTGTTCGACGTTGCCGATCGTCGGGCCGACCGCCGCGCCGAGCGTCGTCATCGAGATCCACGTCAGGTAGAGCCCCACGCAGATGCCCGCGTAATAGGGCACGCTGATGTGCGTGGCCGAGCGCTCGCGCGCGTCGGCGAGCGACATCGCCCAGCTCTCGTCGCACATGAAGAACAGCGCGACGAACGCGCGGCGGCGCGGCAGGCGCCGGATATAAGGCTCGAACGCGGCGCCCATCAGGATGTGGCGCGAGTTCACGAGGAACGACATCGCGACGATCAGCGCGATGTGCGGCGGCGACGTCCACAGGTGGATCGCCGCGAATTCGGAGCCGCCGCCGAAGTTCAGGCCCGTCATCATCGGCACCTCGAACAGGCTCAGCCCTTTCTGCGCGGCCTGCGCGCCCAGCACCAGCGCGAACGGCACGAAACCCAGCATGACGGGCAGCGCCGCACGCAAACCGCGACCCATTTCGGCGACATAGGCGGGCCTGTCGCGAAGCCCGGACGACGTTGAAACGCTACTGCTCATTACTCCTCCTTCGGGGGAGGAATTGTCTGCTTTTTTGACTCGAATCGGGTTGCGTTGTCGCCATATTTTTCTCAGAATTTGGCATTGAACGCGTATTGCGCGAATTTTTTGGAATTGGATGCCAAATGAAACTTGACGCTATCGACCGCCGGATCCTGAGCGCGCTGCAGCGCGACGGCCGCATGCAGAACGTGGAGCTCGCGCACGAGGTCGGGCTGTCGCCGTCGCCGTGCCTGCGGCGCGTGCGCCTCCTCGAGGAAGCCGGCGTGATCGAGAAATACGTGGCCGTGCTGAATCCCGCGAAGGTCGGCAAGGGGCTGACGATCTTCACGCGCGTATGGCTGAAGGGGCAGGACGCGGAATCGGTGAACCGTTTCGCCGAGGCCGTCCAGCAGATGCCGGAAGTCGTCGAATGCCACCTGATGGCCGGCGACTGCGATTTCCTGCTGCGCGTCGTCGCGGCCGACATCGACGATTACCGGCGCTTCCAGATGGAATACCTGACGCGCATTCCCGGCGTGCTGAGCGTGAAGACCGACATTCCGATGCAGAAGGTCAAGCTCACGTCGGCGCTACCGACCTGACGCAGCGCTGGGCGTGCGGCGATGCGTCGACGAGCGGTCATTGCGCGGTGACAATCGCCCGATAAACTGATGGAGTGCGTCGCATCGCATGCATTGCCTGCGCAGTCATGCGGTGTTCGATGTGCAAGCAACTAACGGTCAATGCCGACGCGATCGGCCGAACGGCGCTGCGTGGCGCGCCGGGTCGTGCGTCGGCGCGAATGCGTTTCTTCCTGTCGAGCCCTACATGCAGCCATTCAATACGCCGTGGAATTCGCTGGAAATCGTCAAGCTCGTGCTCGGCGTGCTGACGCCGTTGTCGGTCGCCTGTCTCGGCTGGCTCGTCGCGCGCCGGCTGAAGCGGCTCGAACTCGTGCAGTGGACCAA
>Ga0209370_1000288_pt1 | contig 87451 bp, 75 predicted proteins | sample AgamicAtPrz_FD_187164 | JGI IMG/M metagenome (GOLD analysis project Ga0209370, IMG submission 187164) | Agave microbial communities from Guanajuato, Mexico - At.P.rz (SPAdes) (version 2) | ecosystem: Host-associated > Plants > Phyllosphere > Phylloplane/Leaf | place: Guanajuato, Mexico...
AGGTGGTAAATCACCTGCAATTGTCAGCCGCAACTACCCGCTTGCCGATGCAGCAAAACGTATTACGCATGGTAAAGCAACAAATAGTGGGCAAATCTGTGTAGCGCCTGACTATGCGTTGGTTCCTAAAGAAAGTATTGATGAGTTTGTGGATGCTGCAAAATCAAGTTTTATAAAAATGTTTGGTCAAAACATTGAAAGTAATGAGAATTACACATCGATTGTAAATGACCGTCATTTAAAACGCATTCAAGATATTTTGACCGATGCACAAGCAAAAGGAGCACACATTATTCCTTGCGACACGTATAGCTTTGATCAACAAGGCCGTAGAATGCCTGTACAGATTGTGCTGAATTGCACACCAGACATGCGCATAATGAAAGAAGAACTCTTTGGCCCTATTTTACCTGTGGTGGCTTATGACTCTTTAGATGATGCGATTACCTATGTGAAATCGGATGAACGACCTTTAGCACTTTATTGCTTTACGCATAGCTCAGTAGAACGCGACCGGATTTTACGTGAAACTCATTCGGGTGGTGTGACCATTAATGACTGGGGCTGGCATGTAGTTAACCATGATGCTCCTTTTGGTGGTATTGGCAACTCAGGTATGGGGTCATATCATGGTGAAGAAGGTTTCCGTGAACTTTCACATGCAAAAACTGTATTTATTCGCCATAGGTTCTTCCCAACTCAGCTTTTCCACCCTCCTTATGGAACCTTCCTACAAAAATTAGCAATACGCTTTTTCTTGAAAAAAGGCGATCCGAATATTAAGTAACCGTTATAAAAAAAGCCTCGTAATGAGGCTTTTTTTATAATCTAAATTAATAAATTTTCTTATAAAGTTACTGTAATTTATTTAAATATAATCAGCCTTTTGTGCTTTCAAAATATCAAGTTGCATCATTTTTTTCTTTTTATACTTATAGGCAATAAATAAACCAATAAACCAGATTGGTGAGCATTCAAGCGCAATTAAAGTGTCATGATCTAAAGCCAAAATTACAATAGTAAAAACTAAAAATAACATGGTCAGCCATGCCATAAATAAACCACCTGGCATTTTATATTGAGATTGAATATGTAACTCAGGAAATTTTTTACGATAAGAAATATAAGAAAGCACAATCAACATAAATGTAAAAATACATAAAATTGAAGTCAGTGCTGAAATAATCGTAAATGCGGTCATTACATTAGGCACAATAAATAAAATAGATGTTCCCGCTGTCACGCATGCCATTGAAAATACTAAGCCTCTAATAGGAACTTTTCTTTTTGACAGTTTACTAAAGCTTTTAGGTGCATCGTTGTCTAAAGCCAAACCATATAACATACGACTGGTCGCAAAAATTCCACTGTTTGCAGAAGATAAAGCCGAAGTCGCAACAACAAAATTGATTAAACCTGCTGCAATTGGTAATCCAACTAAAGTAAACATTTCTACAAACGGACTTTTTTCTGGTGAAACCTTAGCCCAAGATGTGACCGCAATAATACAAACCAATGCGCCTACGTAGAATAACAAAATGCGTAAAGGAATAGAGTTAATCGCTTTTGGAAGTGATTTATGCGGGTCTTTGGTTTCAGCAGCAGTTGTACCAACAAGCTCAATACCCACAAACGCAAATATGGCAATTTGGAAGCCTGCCAAGAAACCTGTTACACCATAAGGAAACATCGATTCTGTTTCAAACAAATGGCTCATTGAAGCCTTAACACCATTTGGTGAAGTAAACCCAGTACCAATTAAATAAATACCAGCCAGAATAAATAGAATAATTGCAGTAATTTTGATGAGTGAGAACCAAAACTCAAGTTCACCGAACAATCGAACGGCCACAAAGTTAAGTATGGTTAAGATGGCCAATGATGTAAATGCGGGAATCCAGACGGGTAAATCGGGATACCAAAACTGCATGTACCCTCCGATTACAATTACATCGGCAATCGCAGTAATAATCCAGTTACACCAGTAGGACCAACCAAGGAAAAATCCCGCCCATGGACCGAGATAAGCTGTTGCAAAATCGGCGAAGGTTTTAAAATTAGTGTTCGCAAGCAACAATTCACCCATTGCCCGCATCACGAAGAAAAAGAAGAAACCAATAATTAAATAGGTTAAAACAATTGAAGTACCCGAAACACTTAATGTTTTCCCGGAACCCATAAATAATCCAGTACCAATTGCACCACCGATTGCGATCATCTGAATATGACGATTTGTCAATGAGCGCTGCAATTTCTCTTCTTCTTGATCAGTCATATGTTGACTACCAAGGAGATCTCCTTCCAGGAACTGCTTTCCTTTATTCTTACTCATGTAATATTTACTCCAATTTATAGCAACCGTCGTAAATGCTTTAATAATAAATAAATTATATGATTATTAATTTAATCCATTAAACCATTCTAAAAATATTATTAAATCACTTAAGACCTTATAAATTCCTTTTTAAAAGCTATCACCTATAACAATAAAAATTAATCATCAATCCTTTCCTTCATTATTATATTAGCCCGCTCTTCTCAATATATTTTCAATAAATACTTAAAATATATAAATTAATTAAATATTTTACTTACTTACCCTTTATATATAGAAAAACAGGCTAATTAATCTCAGCTCAGCGAGCAAGATTGTATTTATCCATATACTCATCTTGCGCTAGCGATAATATATTATTCCTTCTTGAATTTGGTGAAATGTGTAGTATTACTGATTAATTAACAGCCATTCGAAAATGATTAGTCTCTTTGAGCTTCTTTACCACTTCTGGACTCGCAACCTGTTTAACTTGAACACTTAGCACACGAACCAAAGAGCCATTTTCGACATTCAATTGTTTTGCCTGTTCTTTTGTTAACTGCAATATGTTCTGATGAGGCTGGCTATACACAAGAATGGCCCGATAATTTTCATAATCATCATTAGCCACAATGTAAGACTCATCCCCTACAGCGATATTTTGAGGCTGTTCAATTTGAACCGTTACAGACTGGCTCTCTTTAATAGCCCGTAAATTTTCGATATCTGCTTGTAGCGTTGCGCCCCCATCAAAAATATCGACATAGCCTTTATAGCGTAGTCCCTCTTCAAGCAGCAGGTTGTAGGCTGGTCGAGTATTCGGATGCACAATGCCAATTGCGGCTTTAGCATCGTCAGGTAACATATCGACATAGAGGGGATGTCTTGGCATCAGCTCAGCAATAAAAGCCTTTTGCCCTACACCACTTAAATAATCGGCCTTGGTAAATTCGATATTAAAAAACTTATGACCTACCGCATTCCAAAATGGTGACTGCCCATTGGCGTCAGAATATCCGCGCATTTCGGCAACAATCGTTTCTTCAAAATATTGACGAAATGCTGAGAGAAATAAGAAACGGACTTTAGATAAAAATTTGCCATTTTTATTTAAGCGATAGTCAGGATCTAAAAATAAAGTACAAAGCTCACTACAGTTGGTATGGTCATTACTCAAATACAAAGTCGGTAAAGCGTTATAAACACTTAACGGTTCTGACGCATGCACTTGTGTCCCAACATGGAAGTTATACCAAGGCTCTCTTAACCCAAGTGCCACTTCAATACCGCAAACGCCGACAACTTTGTTGAGTTCAGTATCTTCTAAAACAAATAAGTAAACCTGATCTGCCTTTGGGAGTTCACCTGCGACTGTTTTACATGCCCGTTCAATCCGAGCAGCAAGCTTTTCCATATTTGGCTGCAAAGAGGTCAAACCAAAACCTGCTTTTTGCGCCAACAGGTAAAGGTCATTAACATCTTTAGGTTCAATATAGCGAATAATCATCATGCTGCTTGTTCATCCTTTTGAATTTCTACAAAGCGAGCAAGCGCACGTTCAAAGCGCTTTAGACCTTCATCAATATCGGCAAATGGAATAATTAAAGATGGCGTAAAACGGACAACATTTGGACCAGCAATCAAACTCAGTAAACCTTCTTCGCCCGCAAGATTATTAATATCTTTTGCTTTACCAGCAAATTCAGCTTTTAAAGCACAGCCAATCAGTAAGCCTTCCCCACGAATCATTTCAAAAATTTCATATTTTTCATTTAATTTATTTAAAGCGTTTTTATAGTAATCATGACGTTCTTTCACACCTTCAAGCACTTCAGGCGAATTAATAAATTCAAATACTGCACCTGCAACCGCACTTGCTAACGGGTTACCACCGTAAGTCGTACCATGTGTACCCACCGAAAAATGCGGAGCAAATTTATCAGTTGTTAACATTGCACCCACTGGGAAACCACCGCCTAGTGCTTTTGCAGTCGTTAACACATCTGGAATAACACCAGAGTTCATGTAGGCATACAGTGCGCCTGTACGACCGACACCCGTTTGCACTTCATCAAAAATAAGTAATGCACCAAATTCATCACACAGTGCACGTAAACCTTTTAAAAATTCGATGTCAGCAGGAATAACGCCGCCTTCACCTTGAATCGGTTCAACAATGACTGCACATGTTTGCTCATTAATCACCGCTTTTGCAGCTTCTAAATCATTAAAGGCAACGTGGTTAATTCCGTTTGGAAGTGGTGCAAAGTCTTGTGAATATTTAGGTTGACCACCCGCTGAAACGGTAAATAAAGTACGACCATGGAAAGCATTATTAAATGCCACAATTCCATTTTTGCCAGCAACGCCGCTGTCTAAACCAACTTTACGAGCCAGTTTTAAAGCAGCTTCGTTGGCTTCAGCACCTGAGTTACAGAAGAAAACCTTGTCTGCAAATGTATTATCGGTGAGTTGTTTAGCAAGACGTAGCACGGGTTCATTTGTATAACCGTTGCCTACATGCCAAAGTTTTGTTGCTTGTTCTGTTAAAGCATTTACTGCCACTGCATGCGCATGACCTAATGCGTTTACTGCAATCCCGCCTGCAAAATCAATATACTCTTTATTTTCTTGATCCCAAATACGTGAACCTTCACCACGTACCGGAATGAAATTTGCCGGTGCAAAAACTGGAACCATCCACTCGTTAAAGTCACTACGTGAAACTGCAAAATTATTCATTTTATCTAGTCCATTAAATTAAAATTATGAGGGTTAGTTGATGACCCTATTATTCAAAATCAAATTGATTCACAAAATTTGTAATTCAGTCAAAAATGAATTATTTTTTACCAATCTGATAATTGACAATTACAATATGGATAACATTGATCAAATTATTTTAGGTTTACTTAAAGATAACGCACGGATGTCTGTTACCGAGTTAGCCGAAAAAGTTCACGTTTCAAGAGCAACGGTAAAAAAGAGAATCGAATATTTGGAGTCTTCAGGCATCATTACTGGATATACAGTACGGTTTAAACCCAATGCAGAACGCAACGTTATTCGTGCATGGATGAGCATTATGGTTGAAGGGACCAAAGCGCAATCTGTGATTAAAGAACTACGCCTAGAAAGTGCAGTGGAATGTTTGCATAAAACCAATGGCAAATGGGACATTTTGGTCGAGCTGCGGTCTGATACCTTAGAAAACTTCGACAAAGTTCTAGAAAGAATTAGAAATATTTCAGGTATTTATAACAGTGAAACCAGTATTCTGCTTGCGAGTCATAAGACCTAATCATTCACTTTAATTTCAAATCATAAAAACGAAATTGATGAGCTAAGCATATGGTTTAGTTCATCAAGTGGCTTTTGATTAGAAAAATTCTGCTCTTGCCTTTCCTCAAATCTATTGAACTATGACGACAATCAACATCTCCTAAAAAACCTCAATAAATTTTTAATTTTTTTTAAATAATCAAATCAAAAACTTAAAATCTAATCTGATTTAAATTCCAACTTTTTTCACCCACTCCCCTTATCAAAGCATTTGACAGAAAATTTAAAACATAATACATATAGTATTATATGTTATATGTTAAAACCTAAGGACAAGGTATAAAAAATGGCTAAAACTCAACTACAACACTTTATTAACGGCGAATATGTTGCTAGCAAAGGATCTGATTACTTCGATTTGGTAAGTCCGGTGACTGGTGAAGTTTATGCACAATCACCGAATGCAACTGAGGCAGAAGTTGATGCAGCTTATGCTGCTGCAAAAGAAGCATTTAAAATTTGGGGACGTAGTACACCTTCGACTCGTCAAAAAGCATTATTAAATTTGGCAGATGCTATTGAAGCAAATGCAGAGCGTTTAATTGAGGCGCAAAGTCGTAATACAGGTCAGTTAAAACACTTAATTGCATCTGAAGAAGTGGGCGCTTCAGCAGATCAGGTTCGTTTCTTTGCAGGCGCTGCCCGCTTACTCAATGGCACAGCTTCAGGTGAATATTTAGAAGGTTTAACCTCTTCTATTCGCCGTGAACCTGTCGGTGTGGTTGGCCAAGTTACGCCTTGGAACTATCCACTCATGATGGCGGTTTGGAAAATTGCACCAGCTTTGGCTGCAGGTAACACAGTGGTACTTAAGCCAAGCGATACGACGCCTGAAAGTACGCTTTTATTGGCAGAAATTGCTGCGCCATTTTTCCCTAAAGGTGCATTTAACGTAGTATTAGGCCAAGCGCAAGTGGGTTCAAAAGTTGTATCACATAAAACCCCTGCTCTTGTTTCTATTACAGGTTCGGTTCGTGCTGGATTACAAGTTGCAGCTTCTGCCGCAGCAAATTTAGCGAAAGCTCATCTTGAGCTTGGTGGTAAAGCGCCTGTGGTCGTTTTTGAAGATGCTGATCTTGATAAAGCAGTTGAAATGATTGCTTTAACGGGCTATTTCAATGCAGGGCAAGACTGTACTGCGGCAACACGTGTGATTGTGGCTGAATCTGTTCATGATGAATTTTTAGCTAAGCTTGTTGAAGCTGCAAAAAATACCCGTTTTGGCGAACCTGATGATCAAGACGCACTTTATGGTCCGCTTAACAATGCCAATCAATTAAAAAATGTTAAAGCCTTCATTGACAACTTACCTGCTCATGCCAACGTTGAAACAGGCGGTAAACAAGCAGACCGTCCAGGCTTCTATTTTGAACCTACCGTTATTAGTGGTTTAAAACAACACGACGAAGCCATTCAAAATGAAATTTTTGGACCAGTCATTACTGTTCAGAAATTTACAGATGAAAATGATGCAATTGAAAAAGCCAACGACGTTGAATATGGCCTAGCCTCAAGTGTTTGGACCACAGATCATGCCCGTGCAACTCGTCTGTCTCGTGAACTGGATTTCGGTACAGTTTGGATTAACACTCATATTCCTTTAACCGCAGAAATGCCACACGGTGGTTTCAAAAAATCAGGTTATGGTAAAGATTTATCTGGCTACGGTTTTGAAGAATATACCCGTATTAAACATGTGATGAGTTCAAACGAATAATAACAATGAACTTTGAAAGGAGATCAAAATGAATAAACAAGAAATGAAAGACTTGGTGACTAAAGCCCATCACGAGCTATTTAATTTGCACGACACCACTGCTCTGGACCGTTATTTTTCTAAAGACTTTATAGAGCACTCACCACTCGTTGCAAATGGTCTTTCAGGCCTTCGCCAACTGGTAGAAGACTGCCCCGACATGCAACATGAAGCTGTACGTGTACTGGCAGACCGTGACTTGGTTGCAATTCATGGTCGCTTTCAGGGATTAGATGAAAATCCTTTAGTTGGTTTCGATATTTACCGAGTGAAAGACGGCAAAATTGTAGAACACTGGGACGGTCTTGTGGCAGAAGCTGCACCGAATGTAAGCGGTAGAACGCAGTTAGATGGACCAACTGAAATCGTCACTCACCATGATGCAGAGAAAAATCGTGAGATTGTGACCTCTTTCTTTAAAAAGTCATTAATTGATGGCAATTACGAAGCTTTTAAAGAATACACCCACGATGATCAGTTCATTCAACATAGCCCAGATATTGGCGATGGTGTTAAAGCAGTAATTGATTTTTTGAACAATATCCGTAATGAAGGACAAGGTTTGGTATACTCCAAAACGCATCGTTCCATTGCTGATGGTCAATTTGTCTTGACACATTCCGAAGGAAGTATTGCCGGAAATCGACATGCCTATTTTGAATTATGGCGAGTCGATAATGGCAAAATTGTTGAACTTTGGGATGCAATACCAGCTGTGCCTGAAGATGAACAGGCAGTCCATCAATATGGCGTGTTTTAACCATTTATCCGTTTCATTAAGCTAAGTCTCTGACTTAGCTTTTAGAGAATTCGCCATGTCAGCATATACGATAATTTTTGCACCTATCGCTCAGGCAACTCGATCGGAACAAGTTGTAGAACGCTTGGAAAATGCAATTATCTCTGGATTGCTCAAAAGCAATGAACAACTTCCTAACGAGGCGGATCTAGCTCGCTTAATGGGAGTGTCACCGATTACAGTACGTGAAGCGTTAAATACTTTACGCGTAAAAGGTCTGATTGATACACGACGCGGGCGAAACGGTGGAAGCTTTGTTTGTGAGTTACCTTCCGATTTACTCTTAAACAAACACCCTCTTCGCCAAGCGTCCAATGAATATCTAGCTGATTTAGGCGAGTTTCATAGTGCAATTTTAAGCCATGGTGCATATTTGGCAGCACAAAGAACCACTGAATATGAATTAGGCAAAATCAAAGAACTTATTGATCAATTTGAACAGGCCGTTGAAGCAGACACACGTGCCCAACTTGATTTACGTTGCTTGTTAACACTCACCTCTTTTGCTCAATCAGCTCGACTGGCAAATCAAGAGTTAACCATACAAGCCGAATGGGCACCACTCATTGCTGTGCTTTACCAAGATGATCAGTTTCATCAATCGGTCGTCGCTCAATACCACCAACTTTTATCATCTTTTGTTCAAGGCAATGAAGATGATGCTGTTATTCAGGCACGAAAAATCATTTCGATGCTAACAGACCAAATGCTTCGATATAAGTTATCTATCGAATAAAAACAATAAAGTAGAGCGCTTATAAAGTATCAAGTGAGAAATACGGAATTTTAGGAGTTATAGGAATGACCCAACATTTAGATATAGAAGAGCTTCAAAATTTGTTAAAGACGGTGGTGGAGGAAACAACAGCCATTACAGAAAAGCTGGCGACCAAAGCCAGTAAAATTCTCTCAAAACATGAACCTGAAAAAACGAAAGACGTTAAGCTTTCAGGTTCAGAGCGTTCAGCTTTGCAAAAAGAAATTAAAAAAGCCTTACAGGAAAGCCATTACAGTCAAGGTATCGGCTTTGCAAGTTATAGCCCTGCAACGCAAGAAGAACAAGATTATTGGACACTCGAATGGTGGTATAAAAAAGAAGATCAATTGCAACAAGCTAAGCTTGAAAACTATCAAAATGCTCAGCGCTTTTTAGATTTTCGCTCTTTTGAATGGTTCCATAAACCTGCTCAAAATAAGAGTCCGTGCATTCATGGGCCTTATGTTGACTACATTTGCAATGGCGCATACACCATCACCCTTGCCCATCCGGTCATGATTCGTGATCAATTTATCGGCGTAATTGCTACCGATATTTTAGTTTCCGCACTCGAAAAAATTCTTATGCCGAAGCTTAAAAACATAAAACAAAAAGCCATTGTGATTAACGACTCTTCTCGAGTGATTACTTCAAATGACATCACCATCAGAACCGGCACATTATTCAAAGGCCAAAGCCCTGAGCAGGTTTTGTCACGACCGTGTCAATCTTTTCAACTGGTCGTGATCTAGAGTGTAGTCAAAAAGTATAAATATTTGACTTTGCTTTAGGGCATTACCAAGGTAAAACAGCCACCCACTTTTGTACAAACTTTCTTCAAATAGACGTGTTTATTCAGGTCTAGGGGAAGTTTTGGCTCAAAAATAGCATCGCTTTTCCGGATGAAAAGCAAAACAACGAATTTGAGGTTGAAATGACATGGAAAATAAAACGTCTTCCTTAAAAAAACTGTCTCTTTGGCAAGTCACCATTATTGGTATTGCCTATATGACTCCTATGACGGTGTTCGATACTTTCGGTATTGTCTCTGGAATTACCAATGGACACGTACCACTGGCCTATTTACTTGCACTTGGTGCCATGCTACTCACTGCTTGGAGCTATGCAAGATTCAGTAAAAATTCAGAGAAATCAGGCTCGGCATATAGTTATACAGCTGAAAGTTTAGGGCCAAAAAGCGGTTTTTTTGTGGGTTGGTGTTCCTTACTCGACTATTTATTACTGCCCCTCATTAATGTTTTACTTGCTGCAATTTATCTCACAGCACTAATTCCAAGTCTGCCTTACTGGTTTTGGGTGCTTGTATCGGCGGGCCTAGTCACTTTAGTGAATTGTTTCCGCATTCGGTTACTCGCCAATTTGAGTCTATTGTTTGTATTTGCACCCATCATCCTCATGGTCATTTTTGTTTATTTGGTGATTAAGGGTATTGGCTCTACTCAAGGTTATGAGCATGTGCTTACTTTGGCTCCACTCTGGCATGAGCACCAATCTATACTACCGCTCGTTGCAGGTGCCTCAGTTTTGTGCTTTTCATTTCTAGGTTTTGATGCGGTTACTACGCTTTCAAATGAAACCAAACAACCTACCAAAAATATCCCCCGTGCGGTCATGTTAACGACTCTCGCTGGCGGACTTATTTTTTTCACAGCCGCTTGGTTTATTCAGCTTTATTTTCCAAATAATCTACGCTTTCAACATCCATCAGAAGCGCTGCCTGAAATTGTGCTTTACGTCGGTGGCGCTTTTTTTCAATCCGTATTCTTATGCGGGCAAATTATGAACACTGTCGCCTCTGGTCTTGCTTCTCATGCCAGTGCTTCACGTTTACTGTATATAATGGGCACCGATAATATTTTTCCTAAAAAGTATTTTGGGACAGTTCACATCTCCTTAGGTACACCGTTTTTTTCGGTTTTATTTGTTGGTCTTATTTCGATGTCCGCGGTTTTTCTAGACTTAGCCCAAGTCGTCAGCCTGATTAGCTTTGGTGCGCTAGTCGCTTTTACAGCCGTAAATTTCTCAGTTTTTATGAAGTTTTATATTAAAGATAAACAGCGCTCAGGGTTTAAAAATAAATTTCTAAACCTCTTTTTACCGCTTATCTCTGTGATCAGCATTATTTGCCTCTGGCTTAATCTTGACTCATCTTCACTGATTTTTGGATGTTTCTGGTTAGCTTTAGGTATTCTCCTATTTATCTATAAAACGATTAAAAAACAAAGCATTGCTATTAGTAACGCTTATTAATTTTTAAGGAACTTTTGTCATGAAAATTATTTCTAAACCTCAACTTTTAAAAGACGTGGAATATAAACCAAGTAAATCTCTACAAGTGGGCAAAGAGTGGAGCTGGTTAAATCCAAAACATGCAAAATTTGACACAACTACTGTAGAAGGCACAGCGGTAGATAATCCAGCAAACTACTATGAAAGCTCGCTTTCTGATTGGCATACCTTTGACAGTTTAAAAGCTGATATTGAATGCGATGTGGTGGTTATTGGTGGTGGTTTATTAGGTTCATCTACGGCCTTACATTTAGCTGAACAAGGTGTAGAGACTGTTTTATTAGAAAAAAACCGCGTAGGTAGCGCAGCTTCTGGTCGAAATGGTGGACAACTCACCCCTGGTTTAGCTCGTTGGGAAGCCCAAGAAATGGCCGATCGCTTAAGCTACGAAGATGCCAAAAAACTCTGGCATTTTACCTCTACGGAAGCCATGCAGCTGATTGATGACATCTCAGAAAAATACCAACTCAACTTTGATCGAAAACGTGGTCACATTACTGCTGCCGTTCATGAAGGACATTTAGTTGGTTTAACACAAGGCGCCGATGCACGAAAATATTTAGGTGAAGACTATACCCGTATTGTGGGTAAACACGAACTCATGGACTTTATTAAGTCTGATTATTACACAGGTGGTTTAATTGATGAGTTGGGTGGACAAATCCATCCTTTAGCTTTAAACCGCGGTTTAATTTATGGCTTTTGCAAAAATGGCGGTACTGTTTATGAACAAACTGAAGTTCTTTCAATAGAAGAAAAATCAGATGGTATTTATGTTCAAACAGCAAATGCTGTCGTAAAAGCTAAAAAGTCTGTGGTTTTGGCCGTACATCATGCTTCATTTAAACTTTTGTCAGAGCAAAACAATACCACTATCCCTTTCTATACTTATGTTGCAACGACTGCCCCGCTAGAGCTTGATACAAAAGAGCTTTTGCCATTTGGGCATCCAGTTTACGACACCCAGTTCCAGATTGATTACTACCGTCCCGTGTTTAATAACCGCTTATTATTTGGAGGCCAAGGCACAGGAACATGCTGGGGTCCAGAGAAAACTTTAAATTATCTAGAACATCGAATTCATACAGTGTTCCCGCAAATTAAAAATCTAGAAATGGATTTTGTCTGGAGTGGAACCACTGATTTAACCGTAAATGGTGCTGTCGATAGTCGTAAGTTTGGCAATAAATTTCCAATTTATGCTGTTCATGGCTGGAGTGGTCACGGCGTTGCACAGACTGTACGTATTGGTAAAGCCATTGCGAATGACTTTGTTGGGCAATCTAACGATTTTGAAATGCTATCTAAAATTGATCATCAAAATATTATGTTTGGTCGTACCCTTGCACCCGTTGTTATTCCGCTCGCAAAAAGTATGTATGGCATCGGCGCAATGATTAATCCGGGCAAAATGGTATCTTTCTAATTTATAAGATAACCAATTTTCAAAAAGGGATTCGTATAGCTTTTTACGGATCCCTTTTATTTAGCTGAGTAAAATCCTTTTCAAACTAGGTTATCCCTAACCAATCTATTACAATAGCGCTAGCTTTTTTATTCAGCGCATATATTTTGAGCAATTCATCTTCCCAATTAAAACGCGGACTTAAAAATCGCCATATCCAGTTAATTGCCATGGGTGGTGCTGTCGGGACAGGTTTATTTTTAGGCTCTGCACAAGTCATCCAGTCTGCTGGTCCTTCTATTATTTTAGGTTATGCCCTTGTCGGTTTGGTCGCATTTTTAATTATGCGCCAAATGGGTGAAATGATCGTAGAAGAACCTGTGGTTGGTTCCTTTAGTTACTTTGCACAAAAATATTGGGGCAAGTTCCCTGGTTTTTTATCGGGCTGGAACTATTGGGTGGTCTATATTCTGGTCGCGATGACCGAACTGACAGCCGTTGCTAAATATGTGCATTACTGGTGGCCCCACATTCCTGCTTGGATATCAGCCTTATTTTTCTTTGTTTTGGTTACATGTTTGAACTTAGGCAACGTTAAATTTTATGGTGAATCTGAGTTTTGGTTAGCCATTATTAAAGTTGTAGCGGTCATTGCCATGATCGTGTTTGGCTTATATTTATTGCTCACCGCAGGTAATGATTCTATCGCTAGCTTTGCAAACCTATGGCAGCATGGCGGATTTTTCCCGCATGGGTTCTCGGGCCTATTTTATATGCTCGCCTTCTTAATGTTTGCTTTTGGTGGTATTGAACTGATCGGGATGACTGCAGCTGAAGCCGAAAATCCTGAAAAAAGCATTCCACAAGCCATTAACCAAGTTATCTTTCGAATCTTAGTTTTCTATGTGGCTTCGCTTGCTATCATTATGTCGCTCATTCCTTGGAATCAGCTTGACCTCGGTGGTTTAGATAAAAGCCCATTTGTGATGATTTTTAGCCAGCTTGGTATTGGCTGGGCAGCGCATTTACTTAACTTTATTATTTTGACGGCTGCACTATCAGTTTATAACAGCGGTATGTACGCAAACAGCCGTATGTTATACGGACTCGCAGTACAAGGTCATGCATCCAACATTTTTACAAAAGTCAGCAAACAAGGGGTTCCAACGCCTGCTGTTATCTTTTCTTCTATTCTGATTTTTGGTTGTGTATTACTGAACTATTTTATCCCAGAACAAGCTTTAAGCTATCTCATGTATATGGCCGTGGCTGCATTGGTTTTAAACTGGGCAATTATTAGCTTTACTCATTTAAAGTTTAAACACGCCATGAAGCTTGAAAATAAAGTTGCCAAATTCCCTGCTCTGTTTTCACCCTTGAGTAACTATATTGTTTTGATTTTTATTGGCATGATTTTATACATCATGTGGACTCAAGGATTTGAAAAATCGGTGATTTTAATTCCAATCTGGATTACCTTCATGTTTGGATTATATAAATTTTTAAGTTGGAAAAAATCAATCTAATCTTTAAAGAAGGCTTATTCAAACTGAATAAGCCTTTTATCATTTTACAGCTCATTACCCTAAGTAACTTCAGAAAATTTACTAAAAAATCCCTTCACATTCTATTCATCATTATTGAAATGTTCTTTGATAGACACACTGATATGTCAGCCTTAGTCATTCTAAACATTAGTATTTAATGAGATAATTATTAAAGTACAAGTGTTTACATGATCTATAAATATTTGTGTCAATGTTCAGCTAAAATCAAAGCAGACCAGTTATCGTTGCAATCACTTAACAGGCAAAAGATATTCCATCGTAAGACAGGTTCTTTACCCACTTAAATGATTTAGCGCCGTACTGTGTCTCTCAATGATGAAAGACAGGAAATTTTATGGAAAAAGCTCTGCAATGTCCTAAGTGTGGTTCTACAGAAATCGAAGCACGTGACCATGACAAATTACTTAGAACAACTGGCGGTGTTTTACTGACAGCTGCTGGCACAACAGCAGGTACGGTAGGTGGTGCAGCAACTGGCGCGACTGTTGGAGCAGCTATTGGTACTGTGGCTGGCCCTTTAGGTGTGATTGTTGGTGGAACTGTAGGGACTTTTGTTGGTGCCATTAGTGCAGGAATTACTGGTGGTGTCGTTGGTAATATTTTTGGTAAAAAAGCAGGCGTGATAATCGATAAAAATATTTTTCAAGACTATCGCTGCTTGAAATGTAAGTATCGTTTTAAGCAAAAGAAGTAATATTTCTCTAAATTAAGCTCAGGTTTAATTTATTTTTAAAGTAGGGAAAGTCAGCCGTTTTGATTGCTTTCCTTACCACTCCTCTCATTTACCTCAAAGCAACTAAAAAATACTCCATCAACTTCTCCCTTTCCCCTACCTTATTTCGGTCTAAAAGCTGGATGATTGCACCATCAATCATAAATAAAACGATATTGGCATCAGGTTTTAAGGCACGACTTTCTAGACTAAATATCAGATCAAAAAGCTCTCTAAGCAACCATTTTCTATATTCAATCGCCATTTGATAAGCTCTCGGGTAAAGCAGCTTGATTTCAAAAATGGCTTTAAATAGCAAAAAGTAAAAGCTATTTAAATCGACATGTAAACGAAAAATTTCTTTGAGTTTATCGTTTGCGGTTGGGTAGCGATGCGAATAAATAATTGCCAGCACTTCTTCTTTTAGCCGACTTTTTTGAAAGGCTATACATCTTTCAATGAGTCGCTCTTTGGACTGAAAATAGTTATAAAAAGTCGCTTTTTGAATTTTGCATTTTTTGATAAGAAGGTTTACCCCAGTATTGTGAAATCCATAAATCGTAAATAGCTGAATTGAAGTACAAATAACCTGTAATTTTTTGGCAGATATTTCTGAATGAGGCATATTTTTACCGTTTTAAAATAAGTTCTTGTTGTAGGTGAGATACTTTTTTGGGAGAAAAAAAGGCATAGCAAAGCCGTAAAGACTGTGCTTGGCACATCTCAAATTTTATTGTTGCTAAGTTTTAGTCGTGACGATTTAAAGCCTGAAAACCGTTAAGTAATCAAACCGCTTTAACGTTTAAGTTGTGTCGATATAGACTTTGGCAAAGGCTGCCAAGAAATTAAGAATGTGCAAAGCCAACTCCTTTTTATTGGGAGTTCTGCCAAGTCATTAAAATTATGGTGGCAGAACGAAAGGGGGTTCGCAGACTGGAAACAAAGGAACCAGCACACCCGAGGGTGTCCCCCTTCCGCCCTACCGTAGAGAAAAAGGGGGCGAACGAGTTCCCGACACACAAAATAAGAATTTTGCATATCGACTTTGTTTTCACGGTCTGCGACAACCGACTGGCAATGTGGCCAGCAGGCAAAGAATAGTGCTCTACCCTTTTACAGTCAAGCACACAAAATGACATTTGCTTTAAATTAGATCATTAAAAAGTAAGGATAAATAATGAGTGAGGTATTGTTAAAGAGGGGTTTATAACGGAGTTGAAATTTATATAGATATATTAGTTTCAACAGGTAAGATTAATATATAAAAATGGTAAATGATGAAATGAAAATATCGAAAATAAAAAAACGGCTAGTTTTAAATTAATAACCGCTTTTTTATCAACTCTATCTTACAATGAGCGAGGAACTAACTACAACTGAAAAACATTAAAGCTATTTAGTTGAAGACATTGGAAATTAATAGATCAACTTTTACTTGCTTTAAAAAGCATTCCAACTGGCGATTGCTTTACTTGTTTATTTTGATCAACCAAATCACGAAATCTTTTTGGTATTTCTTTTAATTTAGGCGCATCCATAACTTCATTTGCTATCCAAGCTCCTAGCCCCCATGTTGCCTCACCAGTTAAAGCAGCACCTATTCCTAAAGTTCCTGTAACAACCCATGAGCCAATATCTTTTCCAGCAAATTTCCAATTTTTTGCTCTTAACTCATCAATTTTTTTCCTATGTTTATCAAAACTTTGTTCGATATTTTCCAATATTTGATCTCTAGTTCTAAAACAATTAGTAGGATTAATTTCTACTAATTCCTTAATATTATTTCCTAAAATATTGCGAATTTCTTCTAAAGCACCTTGCTTTCTAAGCTCCAACAATGATTCAGGAGGGATATTACCTAACCAAGGTAAATCCGTTTGAGATAAATCTGTTAGTCCTTTCATTATGTGCAAATTTTCAGAACCATAATATTCTTGAGCCTTATCAGCATCATATTCTAATTTCCAGTTAAAATATTGCCACGATGTTTCAGCTTCAATAATTGGAGTTCCTGAAAGTTGTCGAGCTTTGAGTAATAATTCATTACTCACTGACATTCTGCCAACAGCTTGCATTTGAAGTAACAGACCTGGCTCTGTTCTATTAAGAGCTTTTAGCTCATCTCCATTTAAAGCCCTCTTTAGTTGTTCCTGTAAAGAACCTTTCCAATTTGTATCAAATAAGACCCTATTCTTATCTTTGATTGCTTGAATTGTTTTTTCTACAGTATCAAGGCTTAAACAAAACTCATTAAATTCCTCTATACTCTCAAACTTCCTACCAAATAATTTGCTGCCGTGAATTAGTGCATCATTTTGAGAAAAGTTATAGATAAAATCTTTACCACTCTCCTCCAGATTTGATAAATCAGGGAGTATCGCAACCACTGGCATTCCATCTTCAACACATGCTAAATTTTTATATTTGAGAATATTCATAGCGTGCTTTATTAAGAAAAAGACAGCTTTCTCTTTTGAATAAAATTCGAATATATGCTGTGATCGCACATACGGATCTGGAAGAACAATTGTGTCGGTGTAAATACCACATTTTGAAGCAATATTTTCATCGTGGGTAGGAAATAAATCTCCGCCATATACGCCAGTAAGATTTGAGTGATTGTCTTCTAAATGCCAATAACCTATATCACCTACTTCTTTCCAAAATGATAAAATTGTGTCCATAAAATTAGGAATTTGTTCATACATATTGTCAACAAAATCTTCTTTTGTTGATAAAAATTCCGCAATATGGTTAGGCGTAGATTTTGCTTTAAGCATTTGTTGATAGATAAAATCAAAATTATGCTCTATCAGATCAAAATATATTTTTTGAATTTCAACTAAAGAAATTTGTTTTTTTAATTTATCCCTATTTTCAAGATGTTCTATAGCCAAAGCCATTGAGCGAATTCGCCCATCAACAGACTCTAAAATGATCTCACCACTTTCATCATATTCGATATTTCGAAAACTCTCTTCGAAACCTTCAGCTAGATGTGATGCGATTTTTATTTTATCGGCTTTTAACTGTTTTGAAAGAATTTTAAGTCTATGTCTTAATCTTCCTTCATAATCTTGTTGTTCTAATTCTAAGCTCATCTTTAAAAACTCTTTTTACTCATAATTAAACTAAAATAGAGCTATTTTTTTATTTTTCAACAAGATTATGTATTTTTTATTATTATCTTATCAATGTAATTTTGAAAAAGAAAAAATTATTAACACTTAAATAAGAGTCAAACTATCCTATAGCTACATTTTAAAATTACTTTCCCAGGATATATTATAAAAATCATTATAATTATCTTATCAATTTATAAATTTTTATAAATAACTATTTATCAAATCCAACCAAAACAGTTTAAAAAATATCTATTTATAATAAATTTTCATTTATTTCCATATCAATATGTTAGACAAGAGAGTACTATACTAATTTTTTATAGTAACATACAAAAATGAATATTACATACATCCTTCCTAATACTCTATATAAATCATGCAATATATCTAAGAGCCTAACTAATATTTATTGCTTACATTGCAAAAGTGAAATAAAACATGAATTCCTAGTTGGTTTAGAAACTAATGAAAGCACTGAAGATGATAACTATTATGCTGAACACGACCTATTAAAATGTATAAATTGTGACTCTATAACATATAGAACAGATTTCTATTCAACTTACGATATGGAAGAAGTATCTGATGAATATGGAAAATCTGAATGGGTAAGAACTACCCGCCCTAACTATTATCCTACAAGGGATAAAGAGCTAGGCAATATAAATCATGCTATTGATCTCCTTCCAGACTCTATTCAAGAAACATTTAATGAAGTCGTGATAGCTCTTAATAATAAGCTTGAAATTTTATCGGGTTTAGGATTGAGAACATTGTTAGAGCAAATATGTAAACACTTTATTAAAGATGATGATTTAGGAGTAATTTTAAAAAACTTTGAAAGTGAAGGTTATATCTCAACTAAACAAAGAGAGTTACTTGATGACATCCGCTATATAGGGAATGATGCCGCTCATAGAGCAGAAGCAAATAGCATAAAAAAACATAAACTTAGTTTAAATATTCTTATTAATCTTATTCAGCTTTTATTTGCGTACTATAAATATGATGAGCCACAAAAAAAAATTGAGACTGGTGTCCCTCTTAAAAAAAGTCCCAAAGGTGAAACTCCAAAAGTAAGAGAAACTACGAATAAAAGAAGACCACAAAAACAGCTCTAAAACAATATTCTATATAATCTAATGACTATTACATGAAATAAAAAATGATAGTCATTTATATACTATTGGTTAATTTACCCATCCTATCTAAATAAAAAAGCTAAGCCCCGATTACCGTGACTTAGCTTTGAAAAATAATTTTAAATTAAAAAATTACTTATTTGATGTCAGTAAACTCAGAAACAGGTTTGTTGACTTCAACTTTTGTACCACCGAATTTTTCGCTCACAAACTTTTGAACTTTAGGTAAGTGGTAAAGCTCACCAAGTTTCGTATAGATCGGGTCATTTTTATTTGCTTCAGCAACACCCAATAGGTTCACATAAAGCTTAGTAGACTGATCAATAGGCTCACGGAAGATTGCATCTTTCATTACATTTAAGCCACCTTCAAGCGCCAATGTATTACCAAGTACAATCGCATCTACATCGTTTTTAACACGAACTGCCGTAGTCATTTGAATTGGTTTTAATTTCAAATTCTTAGGGTTTTCAGCGATATCGTTCGTAGTTCCTTTTACAGGGTCAAAGTTCGGTTTAAGTTTAATCAGCTTAGCAGACTGTAATAATGTTAAAGCACGCGCTTCGTTGGCAGTATCGTTTGGAATCGCGATGGTCGCGCCCTGCGGGAACTCTTCAACAGATTTAACTTTATTTGCATAAATACCCATTGGCTCTAAGTAAGTTGTCGCAACAGCCGCAACTTTAGCAGTATTTGAAGAATTATAAGCTGCCAAATAGTTGAATGACTGGAACGCATTTACGTCTTGTTCACCACTTGCTACAGATGTATTAAGCACAACGTAGTCAGTCAAGTTAGTCACTTCAAGTTTAATGCCCGCTTGAGCAGTTTCAGGAAGCGTTGCAACGTATTTCCATACGTCAGTATCTGAACCTGTTGAAACCAATTTAATTGTGCGTACTGATTCAGTTTTGTCTTTAGCTGAAGCTGTATTTTCAGTTTGTGCAGGTTGTTTGTTACATGCAGACAGTGTTAGTACAGATGCGCTGAACAGGACACTAAATAATTTTTTCATAGATATATCCTAAACTAGGAAATGCCTACTCTACAAAAGAGTGAGACATTACCAACCATTGGGTCAAATGCAATTCTTGGGTGGAAATAATATCCAGATATAGGGTTTAGAAGACTGAATTCAGCATTATTCCTTCCTTGAACTTACTCGCTGAACGATAGAATTATGTTTTGAATCAGTTTCTAAATATGGCCTCATCATATATCAATAAATGAATATTCTACAAATAACTTGTTCGATTCTGATATATAGACCTCTTATTGCTAAGATATTGAAAACACAAAACATATTATATAAAGATAGTAATTTTGATTAAAATATATACTTGATTGATTTATATGAAATTTTCGGCATTTATTAGCAATATTTAAGCTAAAAAGAGTTGTAATTTTTATTTTAGGCATAAAAAAAGCCCCTGTTTTCACAGGGGCTTTTCGAATTTGGCGGAAGCGGTGAGATTCGAACTCACGGAGGACTCACACCCTCGTCGGTTTTCAAGACCGGTGCATTAAACCGCTCTGCCACGCTTCCATGTGCGTAAGAATACAAAGCTTATTCATTTTATTCAAGAAAAAAATCACCGCTTTGTGTTCAAGTGCATATTGTTTCATCAATTTTACAGTTGGGCAGCCAATTCTGCTCCTTCTTTGATCGCACGCTTGGCATCTAGCTCTGCTGCGAGCTTTGCACCACCAATAATATGATAGTTCGCGATCGTCGACTCACCTTCTTTTGGCATCAAGTCTTTTACCGACTCTTGCCCTGCACACACCACTACCGTGTCTACACGTAAAAGCTGGTCCTGACCATTATGCTCAATCCAAAGCCCTTCGTCGGTGACTGCTTTATATTGCACACCACGTAACATACGGACACCATGCTTTTTAAGCTGTGCACGATGGACCCAACCCGAAGTTTTGCCAAGTCCAATACCGAGTGGTGTTGTTTTACGTTGCAATAAATAAATTTCACGGATTGCTGGCTCAACGACTGGCGGCTGCATCCCCCCTTCAGAAACATAGTTTGGATCTGGGTCTACGCCCCATTCACGTTGCCACTCGGCTAAAGGTTGAGGCTGTGGTTGATGTGGTGGTTTAAGTAAAAACTCAGACACATCAAAACCAATGCCACCCGCACCAATCACTGCAACTTTTTGTCCAACTTCTGCTCCTTTTAGAACTTGAGCATAGGAAAGGACTTGTGGTGCATTACTTCCTTCAATTTTTAATGCACGAGGAATTACACCCGTGGCAACAATCACTTCATCAAAACCTTCACGTTCAAGCTGCTCACGGTTCACGCGAGTATTTAAACGTACATCCACCCCAGTTTTTTCAAGTTGGACTTTAAAGTAGCGAATTGTTTCGTGGAATTCTTCTTTGCCCGGTACGACCTTGGCAAAGTTAAATTGACCACCTACTTCCGCCGTTGCTTCAAATAAAGTAACCGCATGACCACGGCTTGCCGCAACGGTTGCTGCCGACATTCCCGCTACACCGCCACCTACAACAGCTATACGCTTAGGCTGTTTGGTTTTTAAATAGACCAGTTCCGTTTCATGCCCTGCACGCGGGTTCACTAAACATGACACACGCTTATTTTTAAAAGCATGGTCTAAACAAGCTTGGTTACAAGCAATACAGGTATTAATTTCATCAACGCGGTTAGTCGCAGTTTTATTTACCCAAAATGCATCGGCCAATAAAGGACGTGCCATTTGAACCATATCTGCTTTGCCAGATGCCAAAATTTCTTCGGCAGTTTCAGGCATATTAATTCGGTTTGACGCAATAATCGGTATAGAAATATGCTGTTTTACATGAGCCGTGTAATCGACAAAAGCTGCACGAGGCACAGACGTGACAATGGTCGGAACGCGAGCTTCATGCCAACCAATGCCGGTATTTAATAAAGTGACACCCGCTTTTTCTAAAGCTTTTGCAACAGTCACCACTTCTTGCATAGTATTGCCATCATGAACTAAATCGAGCAACGACAAACGGAAACAGATAATAAATTTTTCACCGACTTTGGCACGAATCGCCTTGACGACTTCCACCGGAAAGCGCATACGGTTTTCAATATCACCGCCCCAACGGTCAGTACGCTGGTTCACATGGCTGCTTAAAAACTGGTTAATGAGATAACCTTCCGAGCCCATAATTTCAACGCCGTCATAGCCTGCTTTTTTGGCAATGTCAGCACAATGTGCATAGTCATCAATCGTACTTAAAATATTTTTTTCAGAAAGCTGACGCGGTTTAAATGGTGAAATTGGCGATTTGATCGGACTAGAAGACACTGCAAAAGGTTGATAACCATAACGGCCAGCATGCAAAATTTGCATTAAAATTTTTGAACCATGCTTATGCACAGCATGTGTAACCAGACGGTGCTGTGGAATATCGGTTAAACCATTCATGGTTCCACCCATGGGTAGTAGCCAACCTTGACGGTTTGGAGAAATTCCCCCAGTCACAATCAGGCCAACCCCACCTTTTGCACGCTCTTCAAAATAAGCTGCCAGTTTTGGGTAATTGTAAAAACGGTCTTCAAGACCCGTATGCATGGATCCCATCACCACACGGTTTTTAATGGTGGTAAAGCCTAAATGTAATGGTTTTAATAAATTGGCGTAACTTGTCATGCTGCGTCCCAATAATTTTTTGCAACTTGTTGCATAGTACTTTAATACTTTTTTAATAATTTTGGATGACCATGCAAAGAAATTTATCGGAGCTTATGGTCAATCCAGTAAAACCACTCCTATTGCTTTTATTTAATGACGCTAATGAAATCTAGCTCTTTCTCCCATTTATATAATAAAAACAGCATAATCACGCCAAGAATGGTTCCAATAGGAAATGCAAAAAGTAAAAAGATCGTTAGAAAAAGAGAAATATATCTAGAATTTTTTGTGCCATCTAGAACTCTTTTAGCAGCGTATATATGGAGTCCAATAACTACCCCTTTTCCAATAATTCCACCAAGTAAATATGTAGGAATAGGGTCATTTAATGCCATGTAATGGTAAATCATATAAATCACGTCGAGTACCGTGATCGCAGCCACAACATAGTGTGCACGTGATAAGCCAATATTTTTCTTCATATTCATCCTATTTTCTTTTTAAGTTATTAAATTTCTTATTTGAATAACCATACTTCATTTAGCTCATCTTATTCTATAAATAGCCTCATATTTTTTATCAAATTAAAACTTCAAATCAGATCAAGTGAATTAATGCTTTTTTTGCGAAAAAAAGCACCATGAATAGTGCTACAATAGCCGCCATTCAGAATTCTCAAGACCGCCTATATGGGGTCTTTTTCATAAATGTTAGGATTAGCAATGACTGATAATGCAACTATCTTGCAGCATGTACCAGTAGGCAAAAAAGTTGGGATTGCCTTCTCCGGAGGCTTAGACACTTCAGCAGCTTTATTGTGGATGAAACAAAAAGGCGCTGAGCCTTATGCATATACTGCAAACTTAGGCCAGCCAGATGAAGATGACTACGATGCAATTCCAAAGAAAGCAGAACAATACGGCGCTGTAAAAGCTCGCTTAATTGACTGCCGCTTACAATTGGCGCTTGAAGGTATTGCTGCAATTCAGTGTGGTGCATTCCATATCAGCACAGGTGGCGTTCCATATTTCAATACGACTCCTCTCGGTCGTGCAGTAACAGGTACTATGTTAGTTACTGCAATGAAAGAAGATGACGTAAACATCTGGGGTGACGGTTCAACTTATAAAGGTAACGATATTGAACGTTTCTATCGTTATGGTTTGTTGACCAACCCAAATCTTAAAATTTACAAGCCTTGGTTAGATCAAAACTTCATCGATGAGCTCGGTGGCCGTGCTGAAATGTCACAGTTCCTGATCGACAATGGTTTTGACTATAAAATGTCAAAAGAAAAAGCGTACTCAACTGACTCAAACATGTTAGGCGCAACTCACGAAGCAAAAGATCTTGAATACCTAAACGCTGGTATCAAAATTGTTGACCCAATTATGGGCGTTGCTTTCTGGAAAGATGAAGTTGAAATTACGCCAGAAGAAGTGACTGTACGTTTTGAAGAAGGTGTGCCTGTTGCATTAAACGGTCAAACCTTTGACAATCCGGTTGAGCTTATTCTTGAAGCAAACCGTATTGGTGGCCGTCATGGTTTAGGTATGTCTGACCAAATCGAAAACCGTATTATCGAAGCAAAATCTCGCGGTATTTATGAAGCACCGGGTATGGCCCTTCTTCATATTGCTTACGAGCGTTTGGTTACAGGTATTCATAACGAAGACACGATCGAACAATACCGTATTAACGGTTTACGTTTAGGTCGTCTGCTTTACCAAGGCCGCTGGTTCGACTCTCAAGCGCTTATGTTACGTGAAACTGCACAGCGTTGGGTTGCTAAAGCAATTACTGGTGAAGTGACTCTTGAACTTCGTCGTGGTAATGACTACACCATCATGAACACTGAATCGCCAAACTTAACGTACGAAGCTGAACGTTTAACAATGGAAAAAGGCGATTCAATGTTTACGCCAATGGACCGTATTGGTCAGTTGACTATGCGTAACCTCGACATTACCGATACACGTGCAAAACTTGGTATCTATACAGATGCTGGTTTGCTTTCAATCGGTCAAGGTTCTGCTGTGCCACAACTCGATAGCAAGAAGAAATAATTTTCTTACTTAATAAAAAAGCCACCGACAAAGGTGGCTTTTTTATTTTAAGTGTCTGTTTAAGCAGGTTCCACTATTTCTAAAGGTTGATAATAAATCTGGTTACGACCAAGCTGTTTGGCCCGATACAAAGCTTGATCCGCAGCGTGAATTAACTTTTCCTGATTTACTTTAAAACCTTCTGTATAAACAGTAAAACCTAAACTAATGGTGACCTGCTTAGAAACTAAAGATGCGGCATGAGGAATTGCTTGGCACTCAATCGCTTTATAAATATTTGCAGCGACCGCATAGGCACCTTGAGCAGGTGTTTTCGGCAATAACACCACAAACTCCTCTCCCCCATAACGGGCCACAAAATCAACATGGCGTATCGAATTTTTAATTGCAGAGGCAATAGATGAGATGACCTTATCCCCCATTTGGTGTCCATAAAAATCGTTATAATTTTTAAAAAAATCGATATCAATAAATAAAACAGCCAATGGACGCTTTTCTTGCTTTGCACGATAGTAAAAAAAGTCGAACATTTCATCAAAAGTACGTCGATTTGAGATGTTGGTCAGTGCATCCTGCTGACTTAAATGAAGTAACTCAGATGCCTCAATTCGTAAAATCTGTTCATTCAGCTCAGCAAGCTGATTATTTAAAAAAAGGCTTCTTTCTCTAGAGGTGAGCATCGTGCTAATTGAAAAACCTAAAATACAGCTTCCAAACAACGCTCTTCCCAAAGCAATATAATCACAATTTGCTTGCAATAAAATCAGTAGAGAAAAAACACAAATCGCTGCGATCAACCCCACATAGAGCATATGCAAAGGCTTTATACCGCTTAGGATAAAACCCAGCATATATAAAAAAGAAAGTAGCAACATTGACTGGTTTTTAAGGGCGACATTTTCTACGCTAAGAAGCAACATTGCATTGATAATAATGGTCAAAAATACAATGCCACAGGCAGCGATATAAAAATATTCACTGAGGCCTTTAAACTTTGCAAAAACCCAAAATAATAGCAGCGCACAAGCAATATTAACTGCACTTAGTAAGCAGTAAAAAAAGTCCCAAGTAATATTAGGCACCCCGATTACCAAGTAGTCAGTCGGTAAAGCCAGTAAAATAAAAATAAGGTAGGTTAAAATGCCACTTGCTAAAAATTTTGAGATATTTTGTTTAGTTCGCTCAAGGTTTAGGCACCAGAATTTTTTTTCTAATTGATGTGGCAAAGGCGTATTGGCATAACGATGGGTATGTAGAGTTACCAAATATTCTATTTCTTCTTTTGCTTTGAGTAATTCATGTACATTTCCCCTATTCGCCACTACTTGATTCCTGCTTCTTACACATTAACAAAATATAACATTATTTTTTAATGCGTCTGGCGCTTTATTTTGCCATTTGTCCGTAATTCTCGTTACCATTTTCACACTTTATCGATTATCATTTGTTTTATTTCGAAGTTTGAACTGCCTTGGACTCTATTACCCTGCTCCAGCCAGATGATTGGCATGCACATTTACGTGATGGTTTAGCATTAAAACGTACTGTACCTGATTTGGCCAAACAATTTGCTCGTGCGATCTGTATGCCAAACCTTGTTCCACCTGTAAAAACTGTGGAAGAAGCATTGGCTTACCGTGAACGTATTCTTGCTCATGTTCCAGAAGGTCTTCATTTTGACCCGCGTATGGTGCTTTATTTTACTGATTTCACCTCACCAGACGAAGTTCGTAAAATTAAAGAGTCTGGACATGTAAATGCTATTAAACTTTACCCAGCAGGCGCGACCACTAACTCTGATAACGGTGTAAGTGACATTCGTAAAGTTTATGCAGTCATTGAGCAATTAGAAGAACACCAAGTTCCGTTATTACTTCATGGTGAAGTAACTCATAACCACGTTGATATTTTTGACCGTGAAAAACGCTTCTTAGATGAAGTTTTATCACCGTTATTAAAGCAATTTCCAAAACTTAAAGTGGTACTTGAGCACATCACAACAAGCGATGCCGCACACTTTGTTTTAGAACAAGACCGCAATGTCGCTGCAACAATCACGCCTCAACATTTATTATTTAACCGTAATGATATGTTGGTGGGTGGTATTAAACCGCATTTCTATTGTTTACCAATTTTAAAGCGTCAAACTCACCAGACCACTTTGCTTGAAGTTGCAACTAGCGGTAACCCTAAATTTTTCTTGGGTACAGATAGCGCACCTCACTCGCAAAATGCAAAAGAAAATGCGTGTGGCTGTGCAGGCTGTTATAGTGCGCCTAATGCAATTGAACTTTATGCTCAAGCATTTGATCAAGTGGGTAAATTAGAGCGCCTAGAAGGCTTTGCTAGCCACTTTGGTGCAGACTTCTACGGTCTACCACGTAATACTTCTACTATTACTTTGGTAAAAGAAGATAACCTCGTTCCAGAATCTTTTGATTATTTAGATGATCAAAAAATTATCCCGCTGCATGCCGGGAAAACGCTGCAATGGAGAAAAGTGTGACACAAGAAACCTCTGTCCCGGTCATTGGCCAACGTTTTCGTGGCTTCTTACCTGTTGTTGTTGACGTTGAAACGGCAGGTTTTAATGCCCAGACAGATGCATTGCTAGAAATTGCGTGCATTCCAATTGTGTATGATGCTCAGGGACAATTTGTCCCTGGTCCAGCATTTCATGCGCATATTAACCCGTTTGAAGGGGCTAATCTCGACCGCCGTTCGTTAGACTTTATTGGTATTGATCCATTCAATCCGATGCGTATGGCAATGGCTGAAGATGAGCGCACCGCATTACGCCGTATTTTTAAATCGGTGAATGAAGTCCGTAAACAGCAACACTGTACCCATGCAGTGCTAGTTGGTCACAATGCGCATTTTGATCTTGGTTTTTTACAAGCAGCAATTGCACGTACAAGCACAAAAAATCAGAACCCATTCCATAGCTTTTCAGTGATGGATACGGTTACTTTAAGTGCTGTAATGTTTGGACAAACTGTGCTTGCTAAAGCCTGTATTCAAGCGGGAATTGATTTTGACGGTAAAGAAGCTCATTCTGCTTTGTACGATACTCAGAAGACTGCTGAACTGTTTTGCTATATTTTGAACAAACTGTCACCTTACCTCCTTGACAGTTTGGTGGCGGCTTCTTAAGATACCGCCATCCTCAACGTCCCTATCGTCTAGAGGCCTAGGACATCGCCCTTTCACGGCGGTAACCGGGGTTCGAATCCCCGTAGGGACGCCATATTCTTTCTTTTAAGATTTCTTTTATTTTTAAACGTTCTGTTTATATTTCTAATTTTCTGTATTCCCCCATAAAATACACTTGTGCAAATATATTACCGATCCAGTATTTCCTTTACATAGATTTACAATATAATAATTCTTATTTCTATACTGATATTTATTATCAACAAGGTTTTAAATGGATCTTAAGCTTCGCCTTCTCTCCCTGAGCATCGCTCAACTATGCTGTATTTCAAGTGCTTTCGCAGAAACCAATGGTTCCTCAACGACGCTTGCTACGATTAAGATTAAAGCCCAACAAGCTGCCGACCAAGCCTATAAAGTCGATAGCTCAAGTAGCGCAACACGTAGCGAAGTCGCATTAAAAGATACGCCACAATCGGTCAGCGTAGTGACCCAAAAAGTAATTGAAGATATTGGTGCGACACGTTTAATCGAAGCGCTTGATTTGGCTGGCGGCGTTACTCGTGCTAATAACTTTGGTGGTCAAGGCTTAACAGGGTTTAATCTCCGTGGTTTCACTAGCGGTGAGTTTTACCGTAATGGATTCCCGATTAACCGTGGTTATCCAAATGCCCCTGATAGCAATACAATTGAACGTGTAGATGTTTTACGTGGTCCCTCTTCTAGCTTATATGGCCGTGGTGATCCAGGTGGGACGTTTAATCTAATTTCTAAAACACCGAAGTCTGAGCAACAAACCACTTTGGGCGCACAGCTTAACAGTGAAGGTTTATATCGCACCACTGTCGACACGACAGGCACTATTCCAAATGCAGAAAACATCGGTTATCGCCTCAATGTGATTGCAGAAGGTGGTGATAGTTATCGTGATTATGTCGAATCCAAACGCTATGGAATTGCACCAGTCATCCAATGGCAAGCTTCTGATGCAACCAAAGTTACTTTTGAAGCAGATATCTTACGAAATCAGCATCCACTTGATCGTGGGCATACGCGCTATGCAGGTCAGAAATCATTTAACAGTTCCCCCGAAACCTATTTGTGGGAAACAGGTAAATACAATAATCGACTCTACAATGATAATGACATGACTCAATTACGAGTTGAGCATGACTTGGGAAATGACTGGAAACTTAATGCGGGTGTGCAATATCTACATGGCAAATTATATGGCTATGCGGTAGAGGCAAATGGCATACAGGCCGATGGAGAAACTTTAGACCGAAATTACAACTATCGCGAATTAAAATGGCAAGATACCGATGCCCAAATTAATCTAACAGGTAAATTCCAACTTTTAGGTCTAGCTCACACTCTTGTAACTGGACTTGAATATGAAAACTACGATTACAAGTCATATATTATTCGTTCGGATCCTAAGTCAAATAACTATCCAATCAATATTTATGATCCAGTTTTAGGCCAACCTCTGCCTGAGCTTAAAAATATTACGACCCATGACCGCGAAAATCTAAAAACAACTGCCGTTTTTGCACAAGACCAAATCGATTTAAATGAGCGTTTAAGTGCGCTACTGGGTTTACGTTTTGAGCACTACGAACATGATTACAAAAACCTATTACCAAATACTGCAAACTGGAATACCAGTCATGACGCATTTATTCCACGTTTAGCTTTAGTTTTTAAAGCCCGTGATGATCTTTCAATCTATAGCAATGCTGCAAAATCGTTTAAACCAAATACAGGGGCTAGCCGTAATGGAGTGGGATTTGACCCAGAAGAAGGTATGGCTTACGAGTTAGGCTTTAAATGGCAAGCACTCGACAATATGCTATCGGTTGACTCCGCTATTTTCTATGCAAAAAAAGAAAATGTCTTAACCCTCGATCCTGTAGATTCAGCCTATAAAGTTGCTGCTGGTGAAGTCCGTAGCCAAGGTATTGAGCTAAATATTGCAGGGCAAATCACTCCGGCTTGGAAAATTATTGGTGGATATGCCTATACAGATGCAGAAGTCAGCAAAGATAATACTTTGAAAAAAGGAACAGCACTGGCCAACATTCCAAAGAATAGTTTTAATCTTTTAAATATCTATGAATTTCAGGATGGCCCTTTACAAGGCTTAGGTCTGGGAATTAATCAAAAATATATTGGTAAGCGTGCAGGACAAACAGCCAATAGTACTTACACCATGAAAGGTTATGCGGTTACAGATTTGGTTTCTTATTATCAGGCAACGCCAAAACTTCGTCTTAACTTAGATGTGAAGAACGTTTTTGATAAAGTTTATGATGAAAGTGCTTTCAATTTATATGCTTATCCGGGTGAATCACGTACGGTTCAATTGGGTATGAGCTATACATTCTAAAAAAAAATGCGCCATTTCAGTTATTGAAATGGCGCATCTGGTTTACGCAGACTTACGTGAATTCACTTGTCCTTGAATCACTGCTTTAATATTGCCTTTGGCATAATTTAAAAACACCACTAGTGGTGAAAGTTTTGGATTTGGTTTTTTACCCTTGCCAATGGTTTTAAATTGAGCGGCATACCAAATAATTTCCATAATTGCCATCTTATCGACAAATGGTAAGCCTGTTTTAATCGGTTTCACGGCATAGCGAACATCTTGCCCTGCAATTAAACGCTCTGTTAAATCGGTTTCTACTGCAAATGGGCGAGCAATACCAATAAAGTCACATGCTCCACTTTCAAGTGCAGCGTTCATGCCTTCTACAGTACGGAAACCGCCTGTCACCATGAGTTTACATTTAACATGCTGGCGGATTTTCTCTGCAAAATCTAAAAAGTATGCTTCCCGTGCAATCGTGCTTGCTTTACGTTTATCCGCCTTAGCTCCAGCCATTGCTGGTGCCTCATAAGTACCACCTGAAATCTCAATTAAATCGATACCAGCTTCATCCACTGCTTTAAACACAGAAATTACATCTTCTTCGCTAATTCCGCCCCGTTGGAAGTCGGCCGAGTTAAGCTTCACTGAAATGATAAAATTATCCGAAGTCGCTTCACGTACCGCTTTATAAACCTCGAGTAAAAAACGAGTACGATTCTCAACTGAGCCGCCCCATTGATCTGTACGCTTATTGGTTAATGGCGATAAAAACTGGCTAATTAAATATCCATGTGCACCATGTAATTGTACTCCTTCAAAACCTGCTTTTTCACAGATTTGAGCTGCTGTGGCAAAGCGTTTAATAATACCTAAAATCTCTTCATGAGTTAATTCACGTGGCGTTCCAAACATGGTTGCTAAAGCTGGGCTAAAAGGTACGGCTGAAGGCGCTACGGTTTCTTTATTTAAACCTTTTGGACACTGGCGACCCGGATGCGATAATTGAATCAACTGAACCATACCATATTTTTTACCTAATGCCGCCCACTCTTTTAAGCGCTCTAAGTCACGTTCAGTTTCAATAACAACAACACCCGGTTCATTTTTTGCTCCGGCATTTACCATGACATTACCCGTAATTGCACAGCCAAGCTCACCTTTTGCCCATGCACTATATAGACCCAAATGTAAGTCATTTGGTTGGCCTTCATAATTTGCAAGCGCTTCACTCATTGCGCCCTTAATAATTCGGTTTTTAAAGGTGGTATTGCGTATCGTGATGGGTTGAGCAATCTGGTTCATGGTTAACCTCTTTTTTTGATTTTTAGAGCAATTACTCTAATTTAAATGAGTTATTGGGCATGTCAAGGCATAATCGATAACTGACAATAGCACATGTCAATTTTAAAGAATATAAAAATATGCAACTTTTTGCATAAAATAAAAATTTTAATTATTTTATTTAAAAACAAATAATTAAGATCTTTTTTTTAAAGAGATGATCTAATTAATTGTCTGGTATATTCAGTTTGAGGCTTAGAAAATAGGAGTTCAGTTTCCTGATATTCAACAACTTTTGCATGACGCAATACCATCACTTTATGGCACAGTGCTTTCACTATATTGAGATCATGACTAATAAAAATATAACTTAACTGCTCGGTTTGCTGTAATTGTCTCAACAACTTGATCATAGCTTTTTGCGTGGTCCGATCTAAGGCAGAGGTAGGTTCATCCAAAATTAAAAGTTTAGGCTGAACCACTAAAGCTCTAGCTAAAGCCACGCGTTGACGTTGTCCACCTGAAAGTTCATGAGGATAACGATGTTGAAAATCTCCAGCCAATTCAACCTTTACCAATACAGATTCAACTTGCTGTTTGATCTCGTTATCAGCTACTACCTTCACTTTCAACCCTTCAGCAATAATCTGCCCTACTGTCATACGCGGGTTTAAACTGCCAAATGGGTCTTGGAAAACAAGTTGAAAATCTGATCTCATCAACCGTAGCACTTTTGGCTGTAGCTGATTCAAATCTTGCCCTAAAAAAACAATCTGCCCTTTACTCTGAATAAGCTGAACCAAAGCGAGGGCTAAAGATGACTTACCAGCACCACTTTCACCAACCACCCCAAGCGATTCACCTAGAGCAAGGTCGAAACTCAAATCTTCTATTGCGGTGAAATATCCTTGAATACGATTTAAAATTCCTTTTCTTATCGGAAACTGTACGCTAAGGTGTTGTACTGATAAAACGTTTTGTTGAGCGGATTTAGGCTCTACACTTCCAAAATCATGATCTAACAACTGTACTGTATAAGTTGTTTTAGGATTTGCAAAAATTTGGCTCAGTTCACCTTGCTCTACTACACGCCCATTTTGCAATACAATAAGTTTCTCAGCATAGCGATGTACTAAATTTAGGTCATGGCTAATTAAAATAAGTGCCATTCCATATTTGCTTTGCAAAGATTTTAATAGCTCTAAAATCTGTATCTGTAAAACCACATCCAATGCAGTAGTAGGCTCATCAGCAATCAAAATTTTAGGCCGAAGCGCCAATGTCATCGCAATCATGACACGTTGTCTTTGTCCACCAGAAAGCTCATGCGGATAACGTTTTAAAATTTGCTCTGGTTCAACAATTCCCACATCTTTAAGCAGTTCAACTATTTTTTGTCGAATTTCAAGTTTTGAGAAACCCGATAATATAAGGTTTTCCCCTATAATTTTTTCAACACGATGAAGCGGATTTAATGCAGTAGCAGGCTCCTGAAAAATCATAGCGATTTGGCGACCACGTAAATTTGATTGAGCTCTTTCATCTAACTCAAGCATGTTTTGTGAGCCAATCCAGACCTGACCTGTTATTTCTAATTTTTCTTGTAGCAACCCCATTATTGCTAAGCAGCTCATCGATTTACCTGAACCACTTTCACCGACAATAGCAAGTGTTTCCCCTTCACTTAAGTAGAAATTCAGGTCATCCAATAAAACCTTTTGAGCTTTGGTTTGAACTGAAAGATGCTCTACCTTTAATAAAGTTAAAATGTTGTTTAAATTATTTTCTTGGGTCAAACGCATCACGGGCCGCCTCCCCAATATAAATTAAAAGTGAAAGAACAATTGCCAAACTAAAAAATCCTGAAATTGCTAGCCATGGCGCATCTAAGTTATTTTTACCTTGTAGCAATAATTCACCTAATGAAGCTGCATCGGGTGGCAAACCATACCCTAAAAAATCAAGAGCAGTTAAAGCGCTAATATTAGTCGTTAAAATAAATGGTAATTGCGATAAACTCGAGCTTATCGCATTTGGCAAAATATGCCTAAAAATAATCGCGCGATCAGTCACTCCCAATACTTGGGCTGCACGAACATAATCTAGCTGGCGAGCTTTCAAAAACTCTGCTCTAACGATGCCCACCAAAACGGTCCAGCCAAAAAACAACATAATGAAAAATAGCCAATATACGTTTGGCACAAACATACTGACTAAAATCATGACCATAAAAAGCATGGGTAAGCCATTCCAGACTTCAATCAATCGTTGTCCTAATAAATCGACCCAGCCACCGTAGTAACCTTGAATGGCGCCAACGGTAATTCCAAATAAAGCGGAACAAAAGGTTAAGGCTAAACCAAAAAGCAACGACACTCTTAAGCCATAAAGAATACGGGCAAAAACATCCCTGCCCTGATCATCTGTTCCTAACCAGTTTTGTTTGGAGGGTGGTGATGGCACCGGAACAGCCAAATCTAAATTGGGCGTTTGATATGAAAACTTAACGAGTGGCCAAACTGCCCAACCTTTAGCCTCAATAAGTGCTTGTACGGCGGGGTCTTTATAATCAGCTTCTGTTTCAAACACCCCACCAAACGCAGTTTCTGGATATGTTTTTAGCACAGGCAAATAGTAAGAATCTTCATACTTCACTAACAGTGGTTTATCGTTAGCGATCAACTCCGCAGCTAATGACAAAACCAAAATCAGACTAAATAAAATAAAGCTGGCCCAGCCCAATTTATGCTGTCTAAAGCGCTGTAATCGAGTCCGCACAATCGAAGACATTATTTGTCCCCTTGTGCATCAAAGTGAATTCGAGGATCAATCCATTGATACAACACATCACAAACGAGACGTAAAATTAGGCTAAATAAAGTAAAGAAAAATAAGACACCAAAAATAACAGGATAATCGCGCTGAACAAGGGCTTCAAAGCCCAATAAACCCACCCCATCTAAATGAAAGATAATTTCTACAAACAGGTTACCTACAAAGAAAATACCCACTAACGCTTCTGGTAACCCGGCCAGCACAACTAAAATGGCATTACGAAAGACATGTTTATATAGCACTTGTTGGCTATTTAGACCTTTTGCATAGGCTGCCAAAACGTAGGGCTTATTGAGTTCTTCTAAAAATGAGTATTTAGTTAAATAAGTTAAACTGGCAAAACCGCCTAATACCATGGTAATCAGTGGCAGAGTCATATGCCATAAGTAATCGGTAACTTTGCCCCAAAGACTCAGTTGATGAAAGTTATCTGATACTAAATTTTGCAATGGAAACCATTGAAAATAAGAGCCACCTGCAAAAAAAACAACTAACAAAATGGCAAATACAAAACTTGGGACAGCATATCCTACTACGAGGATTAATGAAGTGGAGCGATCAAACCAAGAGCCCTGCTGCCTTGCCTTTTTTATTCCCAGCGGAATAGAAATGAGGTAAATGAGCAAAGTACTCACCAGCCCAAGTGAAATAGAAACAGGCATTTTTTCCCATAACAATTGCACAACAGGTTTATCTTTAAAGAAACTTTGTCCAAAATCTAAAGTTAAATAGCCTTTTAACATTAGAAAAAATCGTTCAGGGGCAGAACGATCAAAACCATATTGTGCCTTAATTTGTTCAACTATTTCAGGGCTTAAACCTTGGGCACCTTGATAATAAGTTTCTGCACTCAATGCGCGACCAATTCCCAAATCACTTTGTGCCTGATGTATTGCTTGCTCAACTGGCCCGCCTGGTGCAATTTGCACAACCACAAAATTAATCAATAAAATGACGAATAATGTGGGAATCATTAAAAGAAGTCGCTTGAGAATATATGAACCCATATAACAGGATTTCCTTTATGGCAGATGCTTTTTATTATTGATGTAAATATTTGGCAACTGTTTTGGCTTTATTTGCATCACTCCACCAATATTCTATCCCAGAAGAAAGCGCTGGTTTAACTTTAGGTTGTTGGTACATATTCCAATAAGCATACCAGTTTTCACCTTTACCATAAGTCGGGATTTGATAATAACCGGCTCTAAGCAATCGATCGAGAATGCGAGTATAAATAATCTGTTGTTCACGGCTCTTACTCGCAACAAGTTTTGAAATCACTTGATCAATTACTGGATTGCGGATTCCCGCATAGTTGTAATTTCCCTCCTGAGCTGCGGCTACACTTCCCCAAAATTGAATTTGTTCATTGCCCGGATTGAGAGATTGCGGCAGGTTCATCGTGGTCATGTCAAAATCGTAACGACGAGTCCGTTCCAAATATTGCGGTGCATCAACCTGACGCAAATTAACCGCAATACCTAACTTTTTTAAGTTACGAATAAAAGGCATGAGTGTTCGTTGTTTACCATCTTGCTGAATCAAAAACTCAAGCTGAACTTTTTTCCCTTCAGGCGTAAATAACTGTCCTTCTTTAACTTTGTAGCCAGCTTGAATCAGTAATTGCCGTGCAGTTAACAAATTCTGACGGTTAAACCCACTCGCATCTGAAACTGGGTATTTCCAGTTTGCTAAAACACCTTGCTGCACGAGTGGAGATAACTTAGGCAATAACGGTTTTAATAACTCTAATTCATTTTTTGAAGGACGGCCCGTTGCTGCTAATTCACTATTTTCAAAATAACTTTGAAGGCGTTGATATTGTCCATAAAACAAAGCTTTATTCTGCCATTCAAAGTCATAGGCATAGGTTAAGGCTTGTCTAAAACGAATATCATTTAAAGGTTTTCGTCGTGTATTAAACACATAGCTTTCAGTGGCAATGGGATTATGGTGACGAAACTTATATTGAGTAACCAGCCCTGCTTTTACGGCTGGAAATCGATAATCTGTTACCCATTTTTTTGGATTAGTCTCTTCATGTAAAGTGTATTGCCCAGATTTAAATCCTTCAAAAGCAATATCCCAATTTCGATAATAAACATATTTTAATCGGTCAAAATTATAACGCCCCTTATTAATAGGCAAATCTTTTGCCCAATAATTTGGGTTTCTTTTATAACTAATGCTTCTACCCGGATCGATTCGTTCAACGACATACGGTCCGGAGCCAATAATTGGTTGTAGGGTAATTCGGCTAAAATCTCTTGTTTGCCAATCTGCTTTTGAATAAATGGGTAAGGTTGCCAAAATGAATGGCATTTTAGGGTTGTGCGTAGATTTAAAACTAAACTTTACTTGATGAGCATTGACCACATCTGTTTTTGCCAAATCAGCAAGGTACATCTGTAAACCTAAATTTGACTTCGTCTGATAAGCATCAAAACTAAATTTAACATCTGCCGCAGTGACTGACTGTCCATTACTAAAGCGAGCCCTAGGGTTTAAATAGAAAGTAACAGACTGCGTTTTTTCTGGGTCATAACTCACTTTCTGTGCCAAAAGCGGATATAAAACCCCGACCTCATCTAACGACTGAGTCATTAGAGTATCAAAAAGATAATTAACACCTTCTGTCGCATTCCCCTTCCCATTCATACTATTGAGGTTATCAAAAGTTCCTTGGGCTGCCTGACTTAACAAACCACCTTTCGGAGCATTCGGGTTTGCATATGGCATTACTATCATTCCCAAATATTTAGGCTTGGAATGAATCGCTATATATGAGGTGGTTTGCTGTGCAGAAAAAACTGCATGCGAAATGACACTGAGCCCGACTAGCAGGCTCAGTTGAAAAGATGATTTATGCATAAGTTGCTAATTATTTTATAAATTAGGCACTTTAATTACATCACCAATGCGAAGCTGAGTAGAAGGCGTTAAATTATTCAGCTCAGCCAAGAAATTGGTTTCTAAACCATATTTGCTAGCAAGGCCAATTAATGTATCACCACGCTTCACTTTGTATTCCACAACAGTTTTTGGAATCACAATATTCTGGCCGCGCTGTAAGTTAGCACTTGCTTTTAATGCATTCATTTCAGCAAGTTCACGCACTGAAATACCCGCACGACTCGCAATACTATTTAAAGACTCACCAGATTTAACAGTATATCTTTCAGTATTTTTACCCGCCGCAACTGCTTTAGTTGAAGTCTTGGTATCTACTTTAGCTGTTTCTACTGTAGGTACATCACCTGTTAGCTTTAAACGCTGCCCGACACGCACGCTACTGTTGCGTGAAAGACCATTTAATGAAGCAAGGTAGTCCAATTGTAAATGGTAGCGGTTAGCGATATTACCTAAGCTATCACCAGACTTAACAGTATAAGTTTCTGGAGTTTCTTCTTTAGTATTTTTAGAAGATTTAGTTGGAGCTTCTTCAACTGTACCTGTTAGTTTTAAGCGTTGACCAGCACGTAAACCAGCCGTACGAGACAAACCATTGAGGTCAGCCAAATAGCTAGTTTGCAAATTATATTTACTCGCAATCGCATTTAAACTATCGCCCGACTGTACAACGTATTGTTCAGGAACACTTAACCCTGCTGGTACTTTTAAAGTTTGACCAAGCTGTACATGGCTATTTGCTTTTAAGTTATTTAACTCGGCTAACTCAGCTAGGCTAATTTTTGATTTGGTTGCAATACTCGATAAAGTATCACCACGTTGTACTTTATAGCCTTCTGTTTTATAAGAAACGTTTGCTGAAGCTTTCTCAGTTTTAGTAGACGTCTTAGTTTCAGCTACGTCATCTACAGTAATATCTTGTGTAGGCACATTAATTTTTTGACCTACCAACAAATTACTGCCCGCCGTTAAGCCTGGGGTTAATTCAGCAAGTTCCTGATTCGAGAGCGCATAACGATCTGCAATTAATTTCAGGTATTCACCACGCTTCACAGTATAGCTCTTAGTTGCTATACGTTTTGCGCTTGCCTGAACGGCTTTTGGCTCGGCTTTAGTACTTACGCGACTGTTCTTTGGTTCTTTTAACTGTAGTTTTTGCCCTACAAATAGGCCATCTGTCACTGATAAATCATTATATTCAGCCAATTGTCTTACTGACAAATTAAACTGGTTGGCGACGCCACTTAAGCTATCGTTAGCCTGAACAACATATACATCAGGTTTAGCTGTGCTTTTCGAAGTCGTTTGAGTTTCTTGTGGCTTAGCGTCATAAAGATAAAGCGTTGAACCAACATATAACGTTTTTTCAGGGTCAATCTGGTTCCACTTCGCAACATCGCGCCAGTTTACGCCGTTTTTCATCGCGATAACGGCTAAAGTATCACCCGGTAAAACTGTATAGGTACTACGTTTGCCTTTAGGCTGCACAACCACTACATCTGTATCAGTTTTAATGTAAGGCTTATCTTTATTGCGCTGGCCATCTTCAGAGTTAGCTACGGTCACGTCTTCAGCTAAAGTTTTTGGATATGCAAAACCTTTACTTACTTCTTTACCTTGTTGCTCTGCAACCGATTGACTCGTTTGAATCGCAGTTAACTTAATTTTGCCGTCATAAGGATCAACAATTTCCGTTCCTTGCGGGGCAAGAGCTTTCAACTCAGCAACCACTTGATCTTTTTCAGCCTGTGTTGGTTGTGGTTCTAAAGCTTGCTGAACTGTCTCTTTCTCACCTTCAGCTCGAACTGCCGCTAAAATCTTCTCACGCTCTGCAGCCGAGATTGGTGGCTCCGTCTTCACTTGCTTAATGTTTGCCGCTGGTGTCACAGCGACAGGAATACGTGGAGCACTCGGTACATCAGCTGAAGCTGCAAACGCGGCTAAAGCATCAGACCCGCGAGGTGTTGAAGTTTTTACTGTGCTAGAGCTGCTTGTTGTTTTAGTAGGTGTTGACGGTTTAACTGGTTGAACCTGATTTGCAGGTGTTGTCTTAATTGTTACCGAGGTTGAAGCATTTACATCTGGCTTAGATGGTGAAGTCGCGTTTGCCCACCAGCCTGAACCACCACCCGATTTAAGACGTTTTAATTTATTGTCAATTGAAGGACTTAAATCTGCTGGAATCAAGATACGCATTGGACTTGCAGGGTCCACCATTTCACCACGATATCCTGGGTTTAATGCATAGAGTTCCGAACGGCTTAATCCAGCTACAGAAGCAATTTCGCTTAAAGATAAAGGCGCAGATAAAGTCACTTCACGGAAATGGGGTCTATTTGCAATTGGTGGTAAAGAAATACCGTAAGCTTTTGGGTTTTTAATAATTTGGGCAACAGCCAAGAAACGCGGAACATAGTTCATGGTCTCTTGAGGTAATTTTAATGACCAATAATCAGTTGGTAGACCAGCTGCCTGATTTCGGTTAATCGCCTGTTGAATACGTCCAGGACCTGCGTTATAGGCTGCTAAAGCGAGTTCCCAAGAACCGAATTGGTTATATAAACTTCCTAAAAATTCATACGCTGCACGGGTCGACTCAACAACATCTCGACGCCCATCATACGTACCTGTTTGCTTTAAGCCATAAATACGACCAGTACTCGGAATAAACTGCCATAGACCTGCTGCAGCTGCACTACTTGTTGCAGCTGGGTCATATGAACTTTCAATTACAGGTAATAATGCAAGTTCTGTCGGCAATCCGCGGCGTTCAGCTTCTTTAACTGTATGATATAAATAACGACTTGCGCGGGCACTTAATCGATCAAGGTAAGGCTGACGAGAAATAAACCAACTACGCTGAGCTTCAATACGTGAATCCCAATGGTTCAGATCCATTTTGAAACCCACAGACATACGCTTCCAGACATCACCGTGCTTTAAAATAAGCAGACGGTCACCCTCTACAGCACGCATATCAGTTGCTGAAAGTAAGTCTTCCAACGAATCAAGACTACTCGCATCTAAATAACCTGCACCACTGACCTGTTTTGATTTTGAGGTTTTTGCAGATTGCGGAGTCGATGAACAGCCTGTTGTAATACCCAACGCAGCTAACGCAGAGCTAAGTACGGTAATTTTGAACAATGATGCTGCAGATGGCTGCCACACAAATGTGGTTGGTTTATACATAAAAACTTCCAAACAACTCGCGTAATATTTTTTTGGGGTCTGCCCACAAACCCTGGGTCTTCGATGCCATTGTAGTAAAGCATGCAAGATAGACAAGGCAATAATTTAATGTCATTTGCATGGAAATGTTACAAGAAATTAAAAAAACCTTGCTTTGATACGATGGAACCGAACTTTTTGCGTATACAATACACCATATTCAGTTCTTTTTCTTTTAGTTTAGGTTTCGATTTATGTCTCAAACAATCACACTGTATGTTGATGGTGCATGTCGTGGCAATCCGGGTTTAGGTGGTTGGGGCGCATATGTCATTACTGAGCAGGGTGAACATAAATTATTTGGTGGTGAGCCTGATACGACCAATAACCGTATGGAACTCACTGCTGCCATTGAAGGTGTTTCATTTTGCCCAGCCGATGCTCACTTAATTATCTGGACAGATTCAAATTATGTGAAACAAGGTATTACTGAGTGGATTCATGGCTGGAAAAAGAAAAACTGGAAAGATGTAAAAAATCCTGACCTTTGGCAGAAATTAGATGCTGTCTGTGCAGGTAGAAATATAGAGTGGAACTGGATTAAAGGCCATGCAGGACATCCGGGCAATGAAATGGCAGACCAGTTAGCTAATTTAGGTGCAGACAAAACTGCTAAAGAACTCAAGCAACCACAGTCTGCCACTGTACCGCAAGATATAAAAAAGCCTGAACAGGACTGGTTACTAGACGACCCTTTCGGATTTGATCTGGCAGAAGTAACTGAAGAGGAAAATATTCACCTTGAGGCAGTTGAAGAAGTTGAGATGATTATTGAAAATGAAGAAGTTATCGAAGTTGAAACTACTGAACAAGAAAGTAAGCAGCTAAGCAAAAACATTCATCCTCAAATCGTTGTGACCGAAGCCAAATTAAAATTACAGGGTCCTCGCCAACTGATTCTCGATACGGAAACCACTGGTTTTTATTTCCAAGATGGCGACCGCATTATTGAAGTGGGCGCAATTGAAATGATTAACCGGAAACTTACCGGTAGCTCGATTCATATTTATATTAACCCACAAAAACCAGTGGGAGATTCAGAAAACGTCCACGGGATCAGTGATGATTTCTTAAAAGATAAACCGCTCTATGCGGATATTGCAGACACCTTGTTTGATTATCTCAATGGTGCAGAGATTATTGCCCACAACGCAACCTTCGATATGAACTTCCTTGATATGGAGTTTAAACGCGCAGGACTTCCTGCGCTTTCTGAAGTGTGTGAGGTAACAGATACTTTAGCTTTAGCGAAGAACAAACATCCGGGGCAAAAAAACTCCCTTGATGCGCTCGTAAGACGTTATGAAATTCCGGCACGTGACCGTACTTTCCACGGCGCATTACTCGATGCTGAAATTCTTGCTGATGTTTATTTAGCAATGACTGGTGGTCAGGTTTCTTTTGATATAGATGCCTTATCTCAGAGTGAAAATAGCCAGCAAACAACCAATAGAAGCAGAGTTCAAATTGATCTCCCTGTAATTGAGCCTTCAGATGAAGAGTTAAATACACATGAGACTTGGGTCAAAGAATATGAGGAAAAACACGGAGAACCTTGCCTTTTTGCAAAATAAATTTTTGATTCTTTAGTGTTTTTAGCTTTTCCCCTTTGTAAGTTAAGTTATATTAGTCGCATAGATTTTTAGCTCAATTTAATGAGCACCACGAATATAACAATTGATTTTTTTGCAAAGGGGAACGTTTATGTCTGAGCATACGTCGATTCATTTCGATCCAACCGCCTTACTCATCATTAAACATGAAATTGATCGTTCAATAAAACTTGTTGAAGGTGCAGTAAGTACCTTAATTGAAGAACAAACTCTCCCTTTTGGTATTGATGATGCATTAGAACAGTTTAAGCAATGCACTCAAGTACTACGCTTAATTGATATCCCCTATCTTGCAAAAATCACTCAGTATTCAACTGAGTTGATGCAAAAAATTATTGCGAATCCAGCACAAATTAATACTGATGATGTCGTTGCCTTAAGCGAAGGCACGACCATGGTAAAACGTTATATTGAATTTATCTGTTTGCGCGAGATTCAAGTTCCACAGTTTCTTCTTACGACCTTAAATAATTTAGAATTAGCTTTAAATAAACCACTGACTACATCAGGACAGGCTCTTGTTCCCTTACTTGCAAATACTTCGCTCGAACTGCCTTTGCCTGAAATATTAATTAGTGAAAAAACTCAGTTCATCCATCAACTCTATAAATTATCTCTACATCAATTTTTAAAAAAGACAGCTTCAACCCAAAATTTTCAAGCCTTTAAACTTATTGCAACCTATTTGGTTAGCATGGCGAACACTCAGCCAAGCCAACAATATTGGCAGCTCGTCAATTATGCTTTTAACCATATTGATGACCTACCTTTAAATGATCCACGCCTACGTGTACTCATTAATATCGAAAGTCAGATTGGTCAGTTCTTAGCAACTCCGGAAACTTTCAAGCCTGATTTAGCTGCACTTGCAGATATTTTAAATATTGTCATCGCTCAAGAAGATGAGATTGCCCACCATATTCGCAACCAACTTCATATAGGTGAGGAAACGCCAACAGATACTCAATTACTCGTTTTAAGTCGCCATCTTTTTGGTCCTGACTTTGACACGATGCACACCGTCAGCCAATTAATCTTGGATGAAATGAATAAGGTGCGGAACGATATTGAGTACAACTATCAAAATATGTCGTCTGAAAAAGCACAGCAACTCCAAGCGAGCCTTTTACAGCTGGCCTATACCTTTAAACTTCTTAATCTAGATGACGCCTCATCTACACTTTCTCAGCAAGCTAGTAGTTTAAGTCAACTTAACATTTTAAGTGATGAGAACTATGTGCAGCAGCTGATGAACAGTATTTTGTCGGCCATGAACTCAATTGGTATTTTAGTACGTCAATACACCTCAAATCGTTTACAACTTAATGTGAACAATACGGATATTTCTTTAGATCGTCTTGATGAAGCACACCAAGCCTTGCTTATTGAGACAAAAAATTTAATTGATTTTATCTGTCAAAGTCTTACTTTGTATGCAAATGATCAAACACAAAATATTGAAGCAATTGCAGGTTCGTTAAAAGAGTTAGCGGGTGCAGCTGAATTTTTAGGAAGCACTATTCAACAACAAGCTTTACTCCAAACTGCTCAATTTGTTCAAGAGCAAATTGAACAAAAACAGCCTTTTAATACAGACCAAATTCACTATATTTTTAACGTATTAGCAGGTATTGACATGTTAGTTGACAATTTAAAAAATAAACAACCTGTTCTACAATCCATGTTTAATGTAGCATTGTCGAGTAGTCAACAACTTCAAAAAAAGGCAGCTTAATGTCTGAATTATCACTTGCTTATATTTTCCATCATCAACAATTACTGGTTGACCAGAACCTTCAATTACCCAAAGTCGAAAAGTTAGCAAGTGATTTACTTTTCACTCATGATGAGCAGGTCATTGCGCGTGACTTGCTTGCTGAGGAACCTATTCCCGAAGGCTTACAACTTGTTCCAATTCGCCAGCTTATTACCAGTTGGTCGAAAGAACAGTTTTTGCAAGCGAGCCGAGCTGTTCAATTACTTGAATGGCGACGTAACCATAAATTTTGTAGCCACTGTGGACATCCGACAGAAGTTCATCCAACCGAATATGCAATGGTGTGCCCTTCTTGTCGCTATCACCAATACCCTCGTGTAAACCCTTGCATTATTACCGTCATTACTCGTGGTGATGATGAAATCTTACTCGCGAAGTCAGTTCACAATAAAACCAACATGTATGGTTTGATTGCAGGTTTTGTTGAGGTGGGTGAAACACTTGAAGAAGCAGTACAACGTGAAGCCTTCGAAGAAGTCGGTTTAAAACTCAAAAATATTCAATATATGTCAAGTCAGCCTTGGCCATTCCCAAGTAACCTTATGGTAGCTTTTCGGGCAGAATATGAGTCGGGTGAAATTAAGCTTCAAGAAGAAGAAATTGCAGATGCACAATTCTTCAAAATTGATCAATTACCTGAGATTCCATTTAAAGGAAGTATTGCTCATTCAATGATTATGCAGATTACCCAAGCTGGGTAATCTGCTGTGTTTTAAACGAGACTTTCGTTTAAAACACTTCTTCAAGAAAATGTAAGATCGTTCTTTTCGTTCTAAAATAATGGCTAATAAAACTAGAAAGACTAGCTAAAATTGTAATATGGCCAGTTTTAGGAATCACGGCGATATGGCTGTGATTTCCACTTTGTCTTAATGCGCGATCCAAATCTAATGTATTTTCTTTACCGACAAGCTGATCATTTTCAGCCATGAGCAAGTAATGTTTAATACTATTTTGGTTGACGAAATAGTATGGCATCACCTCTTGATAAGAAATACTTTGGTCAAAAGCATCTTCAGCTAGTGGGTCACCCTTATAATCAAAATGATAAGGTCCGGCTAAACCAAAAATTGCCTTAATATTACCTAAACACTGAATAGGGTTTGGTTTTGGATGATAAACAGCAGACATGACATTAAATGCCCCTGCCGAGTGCCCCATAAGTACAATATTTTCTGTAGAGATTTCCAGCTTTTCTTGGTTTTGATGTAAATAATTCAATGCCTGAGTCAAGTCATCAACAAAACTTGGAAAAATATTTTTAGGCGCTAATTGATAGTTAATAACTGCAACATCATAACCTTCTTTAGCAAATGTCTCACCAATAAAAAGATAATCTCGCTTATTACCATGCTGCCAAGCACCGCCATGTACAAAAACAATGAGCGGCTGATGTGCTAGTTTTTTAACAGATCGGTAAATATCCAAACGGTGACGCGGTTTTAAACCATAACGGACATTGGCAACCTGTTCAAAACCATCTTTAGGCGTAAAACGGTTTAAAGCAAAACTCCCCAAATCATAAAGGCGGAACTCTTTATAAAGAGTTCGCGCCTGTTCAATTTTGCTTTGTAGTTGTTCAATCAGATTCATATATTACTGTGCATTCGAAGCTGGATCTGTTTGGTCAGGATCAATTGCAACAGGAGTTTGAACTGTTGGTTGAGCAATGACGTTATTAATCATCGGAGTAGCCGTTGCACTTGCAGTACTCGCTGCTGGTGCAGGCGCCAAATCGACGTTATCAATTAAAGTAACAATTTTAGTCACGTTACCTACATTTTGTAAGACGCTATTCAAATCATTAATTTCAGCAGTATTTAAACGTCCCATGACATAAAGTACGCCGTCTTCGGTATGTACGAGAACCTTACTATCAGAAACTACAGGTGCCTTCATTAAAAGCGCACGTGTATTGGCAGTTACACCCGCGTCTTGCATAATCGTGTTGTAGCTGACTTTATTACCAACGGTAATGTAGTTATGTACAGCTTTCACATCGCTCATGGCTTTAAGATTATCTTCTGCCAATTGTTTTAAATATGGGTCTGGCACTTGTCCTGTTAATAAAACAGTGCTGTGGAAGCTTTCGATATTAATACGTGACTGCTTAAAGCGTTGATCAAGTTTATAAAGGTTGATATTTGCTGTACGTTTAATTGAAGAGTCAATGAACACTTGGCCCAGACTGCGGACACCGCTATCTGTTCCGACTGGAGCTGTGCCTGTTCCACCAGAAATAAAACTTGCGCAACCCGATAAACTTGCGACACAAAGCATTGTTACAGCAATACGGTTTAACACTCCACCAGACTCCTATCAATCTTTTCTTGGCTTGATCATAAAGCATCAGACTTAAATTTGCTCAAAAGAGTAATGAACTCTTAATCCAAAGTAAATGCATTTTCGATCCATTGCAGATCATAATGGAATTTCGAAAAGTCTTGCTGTACTGTTTTTGCAATTTTCTGTGGAAAATCAAAACAAATCACATCAAAACGACAATAAAATTCCTGATAAGATAGATAGCGCTGTAAAAAACGCATCGCAGTTTTGATAATTTTCTTCCGCTTTGTCCATGTCACCATTTCACAAGCTTGTCCATAATTTCCTACAGTACGTGCCTTTACCTCCACAAAAACCAGCTCTTGCCCTCTTTTAACAATCAAATCCACTTCACCACGACGTGAATGGTAGTTGCTGGTCACCCACACATAATTTTGTGCTTGTAACAGGCCTAACGCCGTTTGTTCTGCCCATTTACCCAACTGCTGTGCTAACAACATTTTTATCTTCCCCAAATTAAAAATAGCATCACATATTTTTATGTTTAAGTTTTTGTCAAATCTATCTGTATTCTCTGGCTTAAATTGAACAAATGAAAATCAGTTCATTTTCGAAAAGCCAAGGTTCACAGACATTGTTCACGCCCAAATCATAATTTCGGGTAAACTACCCGATTAAAATTGTTTATCTGTACGGAGTAAAACCAAATGAGTGCTCATTTATTCGTTGTAGCCACCCCAATCGGGCACTTAGATGATATGACTTTCCGTGCAATTGATATTTTAAAATCAGTTTCTATTGTCGCCGCCGAAGATACACGCCAATCAGCCCAACTATTTAAGCACTATAATATATCGACTCCACTTACTGCATGTCATGATCATAATGAAAGCAATAAAATTGAGCAGTTAGTTCAAAGATTACTTGCGGGCGACAATGTTGCTTTAATTAGTGATGCAGGTACGCCGCTTATTAGCGACCCTGGTTTTAAATTAGTTCGTGCTGCTCAAGAACATGGCATTAGAGTTGTGCCTGTGCCTGGTGCATGTGCGGCAATTGCTGCTTTAAGTGCAGTTGGTTTACCAAGTGACCGTTTTAGTTTTGAAGGCTTTTTACCATCAAAAGCTTCTCAACGTATTTCTCAATTAGAAAAACTCAAAAATGAAACTCAAACCTTAATTTTCTATGAAGCACCACACCGTATTTTAGAATGTGTAAAAAATATGGCAGAGGTATTTGGTGAAAATCGCCCAGTTGGTTTCGCACGTGAAATCACTAAAACCTTTGAAACTATTAAAAAAATGACCTTAAAAGATTTGGTCAGCTTTATTGAAAACGACCATAACCAAGAAAAAGGTGAAATTGTACTTGTAGTTGGCGGCGCACCAGAAAAAACAGATCTTGAACAGGAAAAACTAGATGAGCTTTTAAAACGCTTACTTCAAGACTTATCAGTTAAAGCAGCATCTCAACTTGCTGCCGATTTAACAGGTATTAAGAAAAAAGTTGCTTATCAACGTGCGCTTGAGTTAACCCAATCTTAAACTTATCTCAATATCTGTTTTGCTGACTGAACAATCGTCTCAGTCAGCGCATCAAGTTGCTTCGACTGCCTTTTCCAATGATGCCAATATAAAGGAATATCAAGTTGAGCCTCAGGCATAATATCAACAAGTGTTCCATTTTCGAGTAATGATTGAACCTGTAGCTCGGGCACCATGCCATATCCTAAGCCCAACTGGATTGCTTTCACAAAAGCATCTGTCGCCGGAATAAAACTATAAGGATAACTCTGCATTGGTAAACCGTATTCTTTTAATAAAACTTCCGAGTGCATTAAATCTTTATGGTTAAAAATTACAGCTGGTGCATTTCTTAAAACTTCTCGGTCAATTCCACCACTAAACCACCGATTTACAAACTCGGCTGATGCCAGCATTTTATAACGCATTTTCCCAAGAGGCTGAGCTAAACAACCCGCCATAACTTGCTCTTCTGCCGAGATACAGGCATTGACCTGTCCCGTTTCAAGCAAAGTATGTGTGTGAGATTGATCGTCAATTTTTAGCTCTAATACAATTTTTTCTTTAAAAAGCGTTTGCTGAATGCACGGTAAAAGCCAAGTGGCTAATGAGTCTGCATTTGAGGCCAAAGCAATTTTATAAAATTCAGATTCAGAAGATTTCCCCATTAAACCTTGTAATAAATTTTGCTCCATCAGTCTGGTATGACGTAAGTGCTGCAATAAAGTTTGCCCTGCTTGAGTGAGTACGCAGGGGCGCCCACGTATGATTAGGACCTGCCCTAAATATTTTTCTAAGGCCTGTACACGTAACGACACTGCCGACGGAGTAATATATAAATGCTCACCTGCGGCATCAAAACTACCTACCTCTGCTACTGCCAGAAAGGCTTCACATTGTTTACTATCGAGCATATCAAACCTAAATTATTTTTAGCCAAACCTAAATATTCTTAATTTTACTTATTTCTTAATAAAAAGTCAGATAATTCCCACATCTGATTTTTCCAGCTTATTGTCATGTTATCTCTCAGCATATTTTTTAAAGGTTTCGGTATTGGCAGCGGCCTGATTGTAGCGATTGGAGCCCAAAACGCTTTTGTTTTAAAGCAGGGTCTGAAACAACAATACGTATTTTGGCTATGTTTAATTTGTGCATTGTCTGATTCGATTCTAATCGCTTTGGGTGTATTAGGTTTTGCCGAAATCATGACTGCATCGCCAATCTTAATTACCGTGGCTAAATATTTAGGGGCAACGTTTTTATTAGTCTACGGTGCAAAGGCATTCTATGCTGCATTTAAAACCACTCAAAGTATGGAACTTGATAACGGTCAAAAACAGACGTTAACTCAAGCACTAGTGACCTGTCTTGCCTTTACTTGGCTTAATCCACACGTCTATTTAGATACTATTGTTTTGATTGGTTCTGTAGCAACCCAACTAGAAGATAAAATTAGTTTTGCTTTGGGCAGTATTCTTGCTTCTTGGATCTTCTTTTTCAGTCTAGGTTATGGTGCAAAATTATTGAAGCCGTTATTTACCAATCCTAAAGCTTGGAAAATTTTAGATTTCATTATTGGATGTATTATGTGGTGTATTGCCCTAACACTTTTGTTTTAATGGCTTAAAAGTAAAAAAGGATCCTATAAAAGATCCTTTTTTATTGCTCTTTATTATGCTTCACTGCCAAGTACAACTCTTGCCTGTTTTCTTTCTTGCTGTGACTGTTTTATAACAGCGTAGCCGGAGGATACTCCCAAGTAAGCAATGACAAAGGCAACCAATAAATCGGGAAATACACTGCCCGTTCCAAACACTCCAACCGCCGCTAAAATTACAGCAATATTGGCAATTGAGTCATTTCGACTACACAACCAAACAGAGCGCATATTGGCATCACCATCACGAAATGCATAAAGCATAAGGGCGACGGAAACATTAGCAATTAAGGCTATTACTCCAATTGCCCCCATGACCATTGGTTCCGGTGGAACTCCATAAAAATATGACCAAACCACTTTCGCAATGACAAAAACGCCGAAAGCTGCCATCGTTATTCCTTTAAGTAGTGCCGCTGTCGCACGCCAATATAAACTCATCGAAAGAACGACTAAAGATAATGCATAGTTTGCTGCGTCTCCGGCAAAATCTAATGCATCTGCCCAAAGTGAAACGGATTGGGCTTTGTATCCCCCCAAGATTTCAACCACGAACATTAAGGCATTAATTACAAGCGCAATCCATAACGCTTTTCTAAAACGTGGACTGACTTTCTTGGTAGGAGAGCATGTTGAAGCACAACCACATCCAGCCATTTTATTTCCTCAAAAACTCTTTTATAGTGATTAGAAACCCTTGAGTAACTCCAGAGTCAAGTCTTATGAGTCTTTCTATTGGTCAATTATCAAAAAAAGCGGGTATTCCAATTGATACGATCCGTTATTACGAAAAAGTAGGTGTGCTGGACCGTATTCAGCGCTCAGAAAATAATTATCGCGTTTATCCAGAGCAAACTCTCGCGGACCTTTTATTTATTAAGCATTGCCGTGAATTAGATATTTCTCTCAACGATATTAAAACGTTAAAAGAAATGAAAGCTCAGCCGAAACAGGCTTGTACGGAAGTTGATAATTTGGTGAATAAATACTTGATTGAAGTATCTGAAAAAATCGAACGATTATTACTTTTAAAAGAATCTTTAATTGATTTAAAACAGCACTGTTCTACCAATCGAACAGTAGATGAGTGTGGGATTTTGAAAGAACTTCAAAGCGCTCCTTAAAAATAAAAAAGCATCACTCTTGTGATGCTTTTTAGGATTAATGGTCGCTATGTTCATCTGGAGGAACTTCGGTAATTCTTCCCCCTCGAGCTAAAAATGCGGCAACTTCATCTTCCAGCGCTTGGCGCTGTTTTTGCTTAGCAGTCACAGTCAGTGTTTCTGCCTCAGCAATATCAGTATCATTAATACTGCTTGCTTCTTCATCAGCTGCACCGCTTTCAGCTGCCTTTGCTTCATCTTCATCTACGGCAGAATCTTCTGCATCTTCATAATCATTGATATCTGACATTTTTCACTCCCCAGAATGATTTCTATTGCATCATCGCTATGGTCCCAAGACCTCAGAAATTTAGCAATCTCTTTGCATTTAGCAAAGAGCCAAATTGGTCAAATGTGTATCTTTTTCAACCCAATTGGTAATGATATATAAATGATTGCTTAAAAAATATCTACTGATATTTATTTAGACCACTAGAGCATAAACTACGTCATTATTTTAACGACTATACTGGGTGTTTTGTAAAGACCCTAAACCGTTTGCTTGTTGCATAAAACGCTCTTTTAAGAAGGAAATTTGTTCAACTTGCTTGAGTCCAACATTCCGAGCCCAGATAAATGGAAATAGCTCACTACTTTCCAACCAGCCAATTGCCGACATGCTATGCATCATTGCATCATTCTGGCCTTTACGGCGATGCTCATAACGCAACAATGTCTGTTCATTTGCCCATACACCACGTGCTAAGTCATGTAGTAGTGCATCACAGAGTACAGCTGCATCTAGACAGCCAATATTTACCCCTTGTCCAGCAAGTGGATGAATAACATGTGCTGCATCTCCAATTAAAGCTAAACCAGCTTTAACATATTGTTTTGCAGCGCGAGCTTTAAGCGGGAATTGTGCTCTTGAACGAACGTCTAACACTTCACCTAACATATGCTGACTTTCTCGAGTTAAAAGCTGCATAAACTCATGATCAGTTAAAGCTGAATATTCATCGGCATAATCGTCAGGTAGTGTCCAGACAATGGATTGCCAGTATCCATTCTCACTTTCTTCAAGGCTAGCCATCGGCAAATATGCTAAAGGCCCGGTCGGTAAGAAAATTTGGCGAGCCACATAATTGTGGGGTTTTGATGTTTTAATGGCACAACTAATCGCTGCTTGCTTGTAATCTAATACATCTAGATCAATAAAAGCCTGTTCTCGTACAAATGAATTGGCGCCATCAGCACCAATAAGCAGCTTAGTTTTAAGTGTAGTACCATCTGCCAATTGAATGTGCCAACACCCAACGCCCTGCTCAATACGAGTCACACGAACTTGAGTACGATAATCTGTTAGTTGCTCAAGCATTTTTTGTTGAATAGCAACATTCAATACACTTGGCTCAACCATAGAACCCAAGGACTGCTCCGGCATTGGTCTTTGTATGGAATCATGACCAAAATTAATTTCACCATAACCATTCAAGTTCCACACCTGCATGCCTGTATAAGGCATTTGACGTGCCAGATCATCCCAAACATTGACTGTTTTAAGTAAATGAATGGTCGCTTGGCTGAGGGCTAAAACACGCGGGTTCATCACACTCAGTGTCTTTTCAACATCCAGTACAGGAGCAGCATCAAGCACAGTAAGCTGTACACCGCCTTGGGCAAGCAATAAAGCAGTTAAACCACCAACCAGTCCACCACCAACAATGACAACATCTAATATTTCACTCATGCTTTTAGCCCCATTGCATAGTTCGCTACCAGTGGCTTAACACCCGGAATGACATCAAATGCAATTAATCCCGTATTACGAATTAATTTTAATAATGGGTTTTGGTTACTAAAACCACGAACCACAGTGTCACAGAACTTAATCACTCGTTGTTGGTCTGACAAACGAGCTTGTTCATAGGCAAGTAAATTATCAGGGTTACCAATATCATCAGAAGCGGTTAGCTGGTTCACTAAATAACGTACCAAAACATCCGCATCACGTAGGCATAGGTTAAAGCCCTGTCCTGCAACAGGATGGATGGTATGCGCTGCATTACCCATTAAAATAACGCGACCTACAGCTTGTTTATGTGCAAGCACTTGCGAAAGTGGATAACTAAAACGTTTGCCGGTTTTTTCAAATTTACCCGCTCGGTCGCCGTAAGTTTGTTGTAAAGCATTTAAGAAGTGCTGATCATTTTCATCGCCTAACCATTCATCTTCAGTGCCTTTTTTTACAGGCCATACAACCGAACGGCGATATTCACCCGGTAAAGGCAATAAAGCTAAAGGGCCTAATGCGCTAAAACGCTCAAAACCTACTTGTTCATGAGGTTTTGAGGTCTGAACGGTCGTAACAATTGCAACCTGATCATAATCATGAACATCAACACCGACGCCAATTGCCTGACGACAAAAAGAGTCACGTCCATCTGCTGCGATTAGTAGTTTTGACTCAAGTTTTAAGACTTCTTCACCACGCTTGGCTTCAATATGTACTTGTTCAGCATCTTGAGTTAAAGCAGTCACCTGTACGCCATCAATCAGCTCAATCAAAGGCTGCTGACGTACTTGAGTCAATAAAACACGGCCAAGCCAAGCATTTTCAATCACTTGCCCAAAGCTTTCGACTTTTTCTTGTTCTGCAATTAAGCGCGCCTTACCAAAACTACCTTGTTCAGTAATGTGAACTTGTAGAATTGGAGTCGCATGTTGCTGTAATGCATCCCACAACCCCAGCTTTTGATAAATCTGTACACTACGACGCGATAAAGCGGTATTACGCGCATCAAAACTAGAATGATAAGGAGCAACATTTTGATCATCATAGTTTGGGTATTTCACAGCCTCTAACAGCTTTACTGCAATATTAGCCTTCGCCAGCATGAGTGAAAGGCTAAGTCCAACCATTCCCCCACCTACAATAATCACTTGTTGTTGCATCGAGTTGTGCTCCTTTGGCGAATACGTTTAATTATGATTTAGCTTGTGCCATTAAATGTTCAATATCTGCAATATTTTTAACTACATCAGCAGTTAAAACTCGTGGACCTTTCGATGTTGCGACTACATCATCTTCAATACGAATACCAATACCACGCCATTTTTTATCTACAGTTTCATCGTCTGGTGCGATGTATAGGCCTGGTTCAACGGTAACGACCATACCTTCTTCATATTGACGCCAGTCTTCACCTTTTTTGTAAGACCCGACATCATGTACATCCATACCTAACCAATGGCCTGTACCGTGCATATAAAATTGACGGTATGCTTCGGTTTCGATGAGTTCGTTAACATCCCCGTTGAGCAAACCTAAATCCACTAAGCCTTCGGTTAAAATTTTAACTGCTACTTCATGAGGCTCACGGTATGAATTACCAATACGTACTGCATCAATTGCGGCATATTGAGAGGCCAAGACAACTTCATATAATGCTTTTTGCTCAGCACTAAACTTACCATTTACCGGAAAAGTACGGGTAATATCTGACGCATAGAATTCATATTCACATGCAGCATCAATTAAGACCAAATCACCATCTTTGAGTGGTTGGTTATTTTCAACATAGTGCAAAATACAAGCATTGGCGCCGCCACCGACAATACTGTTATAAGACGGGACACAGCCATTTTGCCCAAAAATATAATTGAGTTCGGCTTCAAGTGCATATTCCATCATACCTGGATGCACCATTTGCATCGCACGGGTATGTGCCTTGGCACTAATTTTTGAAGCAATTTGCATCAGCTCAAGTTCTTGTGGTGACTTGATTAACCGCATTTCATCAACAATACGGTCGAGCTGAATCAGTTGAGCCGGAGCACCTTGATGTCGGTGCTCAGCATCTGCTTTTTTAATCCACTGACTTACCCGTGCATCAAATGCAGCATTTTGCCCAATCCGATAATAAAGACGCTCTTTATTTAATAACTTTTCAATAATTTCTTCATCAAGCAGATCAATTGCATAGGCTTCATCTGCATCATATTCTTCAATCGCGCCATCAATTCCGGCACGGTAACCATTCCAGATTTCCATCTCGCGGTTACGTTCACGGCAGAAAAGACTATAACTATAGTCAGTTACATCCTCAAAGGTTTCAATAACTGCAATTGCTTCAGGCTCAGCAAAGCCCGTCAAATAGAAAAAACTACTATCGGCACGGAATTTATAATCCGCATCACGATTACGGTACATCTCCTCACGCGTTGCAATAATTGCAATACTGTTAGGACCCATTTTTTCTGCCAGACGGTCTCTACGATGTTGAAAATCAGCTTGAGGCAATTTCATAATGATCTACTTGATTTAGAATTTTAAAGTCAAAAAATAAAATACAACCAATAACACATCGCCTCAATTAGCTTGGGCGATGTGGTGTGAACATTTCTACAATATTCTGATCTGTACCTAGAGCAGCAGTTTTACTTTTTGCATGAAAGTTTTTCAATAAAGAACTTTCAGCTACAGTGATTTTTTTTCTGCCAATAGACAAGCTTACAGGGATTAAGCGTACAAATTCATACAATTCTTCGTAACTGCTTTCGCCTTCCTCATCATTGTCAGAATCTTCAAATTCGACTGCTGCAACATCTTGAAGGTGTTCGATCAATTCGCGCTCATCACCGCGCACATGACCAGATGCTAAACCGAAACCTAATACAACACCCGCACACCAATCAGATAATGCTTGCACACGTTCTTGAAGTAGATGTTCATCGTCTGGAAGCATTGGTAGATAATCTAATTCGTCTTCCGATAAAGCATGAACTACATCTTCTGCTTCGTCAGTTAAAAGTGCTAAAGCATCTTCACTTAACTCTGGCACATTAAGGGTTGTTAAAATTTGTGACCATTCTTCACGCGTAGGCGCTTCTGTCACACAAACAATACCTGTTAACAGACCATGTAACTCACTAGGGCTTGAAATTTCTTCAATTCCTTCAAAATGAGCGTTCCAATCTGTCCAGCCTGAAATATCGTCTTGCATTCGTTTATCCAATCTCTATACTTTGTATATATTACCTTTGATTGCAATTCTGTGCGACCTCGTTATGTTAGAACAATTACAGCGGCTACAAGCGCATATTAGCGTTTTAAAAACACGCTTACATCATTTAGAGAGTGAACATGCGGCCCTCTCAGAAGCTAAAGAACTGGCTGAAACAGAGCATCACGCACAAGTTGTGCAAAAAAATAGTATTATCACTAAAAAACAAGAGGAAATTGAGTCGGTAACTGAGCAACTCACTCAGTTAAAAGGCCAATTTCAACAGTTGAATCAAGATGCTAACACACTTGCTGAACGTTATAGCCGATTAGAAAAGAGCACGACTGATTTAAAAAATCGTTTTCAGGAAATTCTTGCAGAACGCAATGAATTGCGTGTTGCAAAAGAAAAATTACAAGCCCACCAGCGTCAAACCCAGCAAGAGCTGCATGATTTACAACAAGATCGTGATCGTTTGTTACAAAAAAATGAGCTTGCCAAATCAAAAGTTGAAGCGATTATTCAACGTTTGGGAATTTTAGGCACCGCTCAAGATCAACATGCCCAAGAAATCCAGCAGCTTGCCCATCCTAATGCTGAAACTGGTGAGGAGACCCAATCATGAGTGAACAAGTCATGGTAGAGCTTAGGCTGATTGAGCAGACTTTTAGACTCGCTACTACCGCAGATAAAAAAGATGAACTTGAACGTGCAGCACAGCTACTCAATGAGAAGTTTAATGATATGCGCCGTAGTGCCCCACGTGTTGAGCACAACAAACTAGTCATTATGGTTGCCCTACAGTTAACTCAAGAAGTGCTGAGCCTTAATAAATCTTTGCAGGAATACACTCATTGCGAACGCCTCTTGCAAACAATTTTAGAAGAAGTTGAACAAGTCGTTTAATCAACTTCTATCAATACAAAAATGCCTTGTATTCTAAAACATAGATGCAAGGCATTTTTATTGAGAGTAAAACTCCAGTTGAATATTCTTTTCTGTACTCTAATGTACAAAGCTTCATCAAACGCAAACTAAGTTTACAGTTCCATAAACTCAAGTGATTGCCATCAGGGTCAGATCGGTTATACTTAAGCTATCTCTGGGATGTTCGCCAGCGGGTCTATTCCCCTGCCGATACTTAAACTTATGGATTGCGTTCTGTATATTTAGAGTGTATGCCTACCTTCGAGTAGGAAACCCAGCAAGTATACGTCGCGTCCACCTTGAACTCATCGGGTTCAGGGTAACGACACATGCAGCGGCATCTTCGGAGCATTTACTTTTCATTGTTGTTCAAGCACTGTTCATACCAAGCTGTCTGAAAATCTTCTATTGCTTTTCTTTTAAAGAAACCAGTTTTAAATATTTTCGCAGAATAAGCAGAATTAATTAAATCTTGATAAAGTTGTTTTGCTTCTGGATCTTTCAGGCTATTCGCTATTTGCTGCAAGTCTTCAGATGGAACCTTTTGTTGACGTGCCTCCATCACAGTATAAGCAACCTTTTTTACTACATTGCAAATTTGCGGATCACTTACCGTTTCATCCGCATAACAACCACAAGCCAAAAAACTAAGAAAAAATAATTTAAACTTCATACACCTACCTTATTTTTATAGCTTTAAATTAATTAGAGAGTCTTATTAACAAAAAAGAAATAGTGATTTGATCACTATTTCTTTGAAAGAGTCTTATACGGGATTAATTACATAAAAATAAATAACAAGACCCACTAAAACGGTTGATGCAATCGTTAAATAGGTTCCAACCGTGTTAAAACTCTGTAAGAACTTTAAGATTTCCATATCTTGATCCCCAAACTATTACTTATTTAAGACAAAAGAAAATTTATCACAAGTCAATAATGCCAATCAATTCACACTTATCGGATTTTTTGAGATAAAAAACAATTAAATTTATTGATTACATTTAATCCCGAAAGCATCCTTATAGTAGTCAGTTGCACTTTTCAGATCAGATAACAACTTTTCTTCAGTATAAGGTTTAGGCGAAATTTTTATTAAAGCGGGCATGTATTGAGTTTTATAAACCTCAGGATAGTCATGACATAAAATTTTGACCTTAACATCTTGAGGTGTATTTGGGTTATCTAACTGATCTAAAAACTCTCCGATTTTACGATCTGACTCTTCAAATTGGGCTTTATAATCAACTTCCGCTGCTTCAGGCTCTGCTTGTTTTGTACAGCCACCAAGTAGCATTAAAGTGCTGATAGTAAGGGTTAGAATTTTTAACTTCATAGGCTTAGTAATGATGCATCAATCTTTTAAATATACTTAACCTTATTAAATGTAAAGAAATACTGGTGATACGTAAAGAAATAGAAATTTTTACCTTTAAATAGGATGTGTCAGATTACTTTATGATTATTAATCCAATGAATTTAAGGTGCTTTTCTAATTACTCTTCTATTTCCATAAAGCTGTCAAAAAATAGGTATACTTTTGCACGACTGATCTCTAATTTCTTTAGATTTACCCCATGAATGAACTCAGCTTTATTAGAAAAAATTTAAGATCTAAAAGACGTTCTTTAACTTCATTTGAACAAAAACAAGCTCAGCTTGGTGTTCTTCATCATCTCAACACCCTTCCTATTTTTCATTCTTCAAAAAAAATTGGCCTATATTTACATGCCTTTGGTGAAGTTCATACAGAGCTTCTCATAGATCTATGTTTTAAAAAGAATAAACAAGTTTATTTACCGATGATTTGCTCTATGAATCAACGTTTAGTCTGGGTAAAAATATCTAAAAACCAATATATAAACCGACGGTTTTCACATCATCCATTGGGTATGAAAGAACCTATGGCAAGCAGAGCAAAACATGTGTCTTCTCTTGATTTGTTACTCATGCCACTTTTAGCATGCGATCAATATGGTACGCGTATTGGTATGGGAGGTGGTTATTATGATCGTACCTTGGCTACTGCAAAACATCAGCCTTATCGCTTAGGAGTAGCTCATCAATTTCAATTTATTGAACATACTCTAAAACGCCAAAGTTGGGATCAACCCTTAGATGCTTTGCTCACCCCTCAACATATTTATTATTTTAAAAGATAATATTTATACGAAAATTAAAATTAGTCTTAAATTTTTAATGTCCCTAAAATCATAAAAGTAACCACCCTAAGGATGGTTACTTCTACGTGACAGACCGATTTACCAACTTATAGTAACACGGCTATTTAATGTTCAATATTAAATAAGTTTTGCATTATTGTTAATTATACAATGCCGATAAATGACATAAGAAAATGGTTATTTTCCATCCAAACGTCTTTTCTACTATATGAATATTTCACAATTATTAAGCTAAATTACTTATCCTTTCTACAAGATTTTATTCTTCTTAAGAATTAATCCTTTGATTCATAATATTTTAATAAAAAAGTTGACTAAATTAGTCATTTTTTCCACATTTTCTCTAGTAAGGCCCTTGTAATTTTTAAAATACACATCACTATAAAAAACATGGCAACCTCGTTGTCACTCATTAGGAGTGCCCATGTCTGAACTTATTATGAATGAAAAAACTGACTTAGAGCCTCAGGTTCCAAGTGTATTACCACTTTTAGCGTTGCGCGATGTCGTGGTTTATCCACACATGCAAATTGCGTTATTCGTGGGTCGTGAAAAATCGATCAATGCAGTTGATGTGGCTCGTAACAGTGACAATTTAGTATTTGTAGTTGCGCAAAAAGATTCGCTTACAGAAGAAATTGATCACGATAACCTTTATCAGTACGGAACTGTCGCTAAGATTGTTCAAGTCGTAAATCATGAGAATGATGAAAACTGCATTAAAGTACTTATTGAAGGTTTACATCGCTCTAAACTTGAAAAGATTATCGATGAAGATAGTCATTTGACTGCTGAGCACAGCTTAAGTCCAATGACAATTAACGTAGATAAAGCTACTCAAGAAACTCGTTTGCAAGAGTTACGTACTTTATTTGCTCAATATGCTGAAGCAAAATTACGTAATGCGCGTGAACTCGTTGCTGCGGCTAATAAAATTGAAGACTTGCTACAACTCATGTTCTTCGTAGCAACACGCGTGCCTCTAAATATTGAAATTAAACAAAAGTTTTTAGAGTACGATGAGTTTGAAGCACATTTGCAAGAGCTGATGAACTACTTGGTAAATCAATCTGCAGAACAGCAAATTGAACAAACTTTGCATGACAGCGTAAAACGCCAAATGGAAAAAAACCAACGTGAATACTTTCTAAATGAAAAAATGAAAGTCATTCAACGTGAACTTTCCGACATGAATGGCGGTGCTGAAGATGACGTTGCTGAAATAGAGAAACGTCTTGCTGAAGCTGATTTACCTGAACACGTACGTAAAAAAGCTGAAGCTGAGTTCCGTAAGCTTAAAGCAATGCAGCCTGCCTCTAGTGAAGCTGCTGTTGTACGTAACTATCTAGAAGTAATTTTAGATACGCCGTGGAATAAAGCGAGCAAAGTAAGTATTAACCTTGCGAAAGCACAGGAAATTCTCGATACCGATCACTACGGCTTAGATGACGTTAAAGATCGTATTGTTGAATACTTAGCTGTTCAGTCACGTGTTAAAAAGCTCAAAGGTCCGATTCTATGTTTAGTAGGCCCTCCGGGTGTAGGTAAAACTTCACTTGGTGAGTCTGTAGCGAAAGCAACAGGTCGTGAGTTTGTTCGTATGGCACTCGGTGGTGTACGTGACGAAGCTGAAATTCGTGGTCACCGTCGTACTTATATTGGTGCGATGCCAGGTAAAATCGTGCAATCTTTAACAAAAGTTGGCGTGAAGAACCCATTGTTCTTACTCGACGAAATTGACAAGATGGCGCAAGACTACCGTGGCGATCCTGCTTCTGCACTGCTTGAAGTATTAGATCCATCACAAAACAATAAGTTCAACGATCACTATTTAGATCTTGATCTTGACCTATCTGAAGTGATGTTTATCTGTACTGCAAACAGTATGAATATTCCAGAAGCATTGCTTGACCGTATGGAAGTGATTCGTCTACCGGGTTATACCGAAGATGAAAAAGTTAACATTGCTGAACGTTACCTTGTTCCAAAAGCAATTAAGAACAATGGACTACGTGCAAAAGAGTTAACAATCCATGAAGAAGCGATTCGTGACATTGTTCAACGCTACACACGTGAAGCTGGTGTACGTAATTTAGAACGTGAAGTATCTAAAATTGCACGTAAGGTAGTAAAAGAAGCCGTAAGTAAAAAGTCTAAAAACTTACAGCTTGATGTGACTTCTGCCAATCTTCCAGAATACTTAGGTCCATATAAGTTTGACTTTGGTATTGCAGAAGATGAAGCTCAAGTAGGACGCGTCAATGGTCTAGCTTGGACATCTGTAGGTGGTGAGTTACTTACTATTGAAGTTGCAGCTGTCAAAGGTAAAGGTAAATTTATTACGACCGGTTCACTCGGCGACGTTATGAAAGAATCTATTACTACAGCAATGACTTTAGTACGTACACGCGCTGATGAATTAGGTATTGAAGCTTCTCGTTTTGAAGAAACTGATGTCCATGTTCACTTACCTGAAGGTGCAACACCAAAAGATGGCCCATCTGCTGGTCTAGCATTAACAACTGCGCTTGTATCAGCATTTACAGGTATTGCAATTCGTCCTGATATTGCAATGACTGGTGAGACAAGCTTAGGTGGTCGTGCAATGCGTATTGGTGGCTTAAAAGAAAAACTTCTTGCAGCACACCGCGGTGGAATCAAGCTTGTCTTTATTCCTCAAGATAACGTTCGTGACTTGGCAGAAATTCCTGCGAATGTTAAAGAAGGTTTGGAAATCAAAGCTGTGAAAAGTATTGATGACATCTTACCTTTAGCATTAATTTCGATGCCAAAGCCTTTGCCTAAAACACCGATTGTGAAACCGGTGGAAGGTTCAAAAGCAGCACGTCACTAATTAAAAATAAAAAAGAGAGAGCTTCGGCTCTCTTTTTTTTGTTACACAATTTGATTGAAAAATATCCAACCATCCTCATAATAGGTATTAAGAGTATTTAATTACTTTAAGTATTCTTCGTTATCTCTTCTTTTATAGATAACCTTGTTTTTATTCTCTATGATCATCTGAACTCCAGACAGATGATCATTTGATCGCAGTCCAACACAGTTTTTTGGACTGCGTTTTTTATGCCTGTCTTTTAAGATCATCAGTTGCTTTCATTCCTCAGGTATAATGCGCCAGCTGTTTTTGAATGAATAGATAATATGAAAATTCGTATTCTGACCATTGGTCAAAAAATGCCTGCTTGGGTTCTTACTGGTTTTGAAGATTATTTCAAACGCATCCAACCTTTTGTTCAAACCCAAGTCATTGAACTGCCTATGGCCAAACGTGGTAAGAATGATTCAGAAGCGGATATTTTAAAATATTGCCAAGTTGAAGGTGAAAGTATTTTAAATGCTTTAAAACCGAATGAAACTTTAATTGCACTAGAAGTTGGTGGTCGTGAACTCAGTACAGAAAAATTAGCTGAGACAATGAAACAGTGGATGCTGGAAGGTAATGATGTAGCTCTCGCAATTGGCGGCCCAGATGGTTTATCAGATCAAGTACGTAAAGCTGCCGCATGGCATTGGTCACTTTCAAAACTCACCATGCCTCACCCTTTGGTACGTGTTTTATTAATCGAGCAACTATATCGGGCGATGAGTATTAATCACAATCACCCTTATCATCGTGCATAAAAGGAACAAACGTTTCATTTTAAGAACAATCCGTTGAAATCTGGATACTTTTAATATGTCCTGATTTTGGCATAATAACTATTATTCTGCTTTTCAAATCAGGTGTAATGAAATGGAACTACAAACGCTTCCCGGATTGTTTATTTCCCATGGCTCGCCCATGCTTGCACTTGATCCGGAACAGGTGGGACCTGCTCTACACCGTTTAGGTATAAATCTGCCTATACCAAAAGCCATTATCGTGATGTCTGCGCACTGGGAAAGTAAAGCACTTGAAGTGAGCATTTCTACTCGTCCTGAAACATGGCATGACTTCCGCGGATTTCCTAAAGAGTTATATGAAATTCGCTATAGTGCACCAGGCCAACCAGAACTTGCAGAAGAAATCTTAAAATTATTGGCAGATGCTCACTTTGTTGCACATGCCAATAGTACACGTCCTCGTGATCATGGTGTATGGATGCCTCTATTACATATGTATCCTGATGCAGACATTCCCGTGGTTGAAATTTCTTTGCCATCAAATTTAAGTGCGCAAGAAATTTATCGTATAGGACAAACACTGGCCCCTTTACGTGACAAACAAATTTTACTCATTGGTTCGGGAAGTATTACTCATAATCTTGCAGAGTTATCTTGGCAAGGAGACCACTCTAAAGTTCCTGAATGGGCATCGACGTTTAGAAATACAGTGGTTAATAAGCTTTCACATCAAGATTATGATGGTGTATTGGAATGGCAATCATTGCCTTATGTAAAACGCAATCACCCTAGCCTTGAACATTTTGCACCTTTGTTCTTTGCTATGGGTACAGGCAATCGTTTTACGATTGTTCATAGTAGCTTCACAATGGGTTCATTAGGAATGGACATTTATCGTTTTGATTAATTATTAGCAAATACCCCGTTTTCCGGGGTATACCATTATTTTTGTTGAAATTTCGAATAATTTACAAACTTATACATTTTAAAAACCGAAACAATCAAATGTTTACATTTTCTTTTTTTAAGAATGTTTTAAGCTTATTACTGTTGTTTTTTTACTTGAAGTTTTTAAATGAAAATTAAATATTTAATTCTTGCGTTGTTACCTTTTTCTTTGATGGCATGTCAAACAGTTACTAATACTCCTGCTCCAATTGTATCTGAGCAACAACAAAACCTTGCAACCACTTTGAGTGAATATGCATGGACTTATCAAAATGTAAAAGCTTCTAAACCACTTATTCTTAACTTTAATGCAGATGGTAAATTAGCAATCAATACAGGTTGTAATGGCCAAGGCGGTACTTGGAAAGTTGAAGGTAACCAACTTGTTACTTCGAATCTTGTTTCAACGATGATGGCTTGCCAAGATGATTTAATGAAACAAGAGCAACTTTCTACTAGCATCTTTAATGAAGCAAAATTACCAATTGAAGTTAGCAACACTAATGGTCAGGTGATTTTAACGGTGACAGATAAAACTGGTCAAAAACATATTTTCCAAGGTCAAAAAGCAGTTAATACTCAAGCTTTAACAGATTACTCTTGGTCATATCAGCCTGAAAATACAAAAAAACCAATCGTTCTTAACTTTACAAATGATCGTCTATCTATCGCAACAGGTTGTAACCGCCAAGGAACAACTTGGAAAGTTGAAAATAATACGATTGTAACAGCTGACGTAATGTCGACGATGATGGCATGTGAACCTGCTTTAATGAAACAGGAACAGTTCTCTAGTAGCCTCTTCCAAAAACGTGCAATTCCATTTGAACTCAATACTACAAATGTTGATCAACCAACATTGACAGTATCTGATGCTCAAGGCCAGAAATATACTTTCACTGGTAAAATGACACCTGAAGCAAAATATCAATCTGAAGGAAAAACAGTTTTCCTAGAAGTTGCTCCAGAAACTAAATCTTGTACTGGTGTTGCGCCACAAACTTGTATGCAAGTTCGTGAAATTAAATATGATGACAAAGGCGTTAAAACTTACGCTGATAAAAACTGGTCATTATATTACGGTCAAATCGAAGGTTTTGAACATAAACCAGATCAACGCGTAATTTTGCGCGTAAAACGTTTTGAAGTGAAAAATCCAGCTGCAGACCAATCTAGTCAAGCAGATGTATTAGATATGGTGGTAGAACAAGAGTTAGTTAAAAAACCTAAAAAATAAGTTTTTAGACTAAAAAAATCCGATGCTTATGCATCGGATTTTTTTATTTCTATATTTTAATAGATGCCTTGTGCAAGCATCGCATCAGCAACTTTTACAAAGCCAGCAATATTGGCACCATCGACATAGTTAACAGTACCGTCTTCTTTGGTACCATATCTTACACAGTTAGCATGAATACTTTTCATAATTGCATGTAGACGCTCATCGACTTCAGCATGTGTCCAGCTTAAACGAATTGCATTCTGAGACATTTCTAAACCAGATGTTGCTACACCACCCGCATTTGAAGCTTTTCCTGGTGCATACAAAATTTTAGCTTCGATAAAGCGTTCAACTGCTTCAAGTGTAGATGGCATATTAGCCCCTTCAGCTACACAAACTACACCATTTGCAATAAGCGTTTTAGCATCTTCACCTGTTAATTCATTTTGTGTAGCACACGGTAAAGCAATATCAACAGGAATATGCCAAGGTGTTTTTCCTTCAAAATATTCAAAACCATGCTTAGAAGCAAACTCGGAAATACGACCACGTTTAATATTTTTCAGCTCCATGACTTCGGCAAGTAACTCATCTGTAAAACCATTTTTTACATAAACTGTGCCGTTAGAGTCAGATAAAGTAACCACTTTTGCCCCTAAGAACATGGCCTTCTCTGCTGCATATTGAGCAACGTTACCAGAACCTGAAACTGAAACAGTTTTACCGGCAAAAGATTGTCCACGTGCTTTTAGCATTTCTTCTGCAAAATAAACCGTACCATAGCCTGTAGCTTCTGGACGCATTAAGCTACCACCAAATGAAATGCCCTTACCAGTAAAAACACAAGCAGTGTCGTTACTCAGCTTTTTCATCATGCCCGCCATATAACCGACTTCACGTGCACCCACGCCAATGTCACCCGCAGGGATATCCGTATTTGATCCTAAATGACGATAAAGCTCGATCATGAGTGCCTGACAGAATCGCATAATTTCAGCGTCAGATTTGCCTTTAGGATCGAAATCTGAACCACCTTTACCACCGCCCATTGGTAAGGTAGTAAGTGAATTTTTAAAAGTCTGCTCAAAACCTAAAAATTTTAAAATAGATAGGTTGACCGATGGATGGAAACGCATACCACCTTTGAATGGACCAATTGCTGAATTGTATTGAACGCGGAAAGCACGGTTAACTTGAGTCTGGCCTTGATCATCCATCCACGAAACGCGAAATTGAATCACACGTTCTGGCTCAACCAAACGTTCTAGCAATCCCTGCTCTGCATATTCTGGATTTTTTTCAATAAATGGCCACAAACTTGTCATCACTTCTTCGACAGCTTGCAAGAACTCAGGTTGATGCGGATCACGCGCTTGCACGTAATTCAGGAATTCATTCAGATTGTTGTATTTCAATGCACGGTCCTCAGCATAGTAATGAATTAAATTGGTGCAATACATTTTTAAATGCATCATTTAGCAGCAAAATATTAAATCCCTTTCCATCAATTTTAACAATACTTATTTTAAATTATTTTATTTACCTTAATTATCAAAAAGTTATTTTTAGAAAAACTACTTAAAAATAAGAAATATTAATTTATCTTTTCATTTTTATTGATCTATTATTGTGCAATATTAGCTACATTTTAGGTCAATCAAAAAGCCAATAAATTCGTTAAAATCCATTGACCTTACTTAGGTTTTTCTTCATTATCGCATCGTTTTAACCAAGCTATTTGCCCACTATGAATTCATCTATTTCTCTCATACGCGAGATTGATGCGTTATTACCACAGACTCAGTGTGGTTTATGTGGACATCGTGATGGATGTCTACCCTACGCAAAGTCGATTGCTGAAGGTGAAGAAGCAAATAAATGTGTTCCAGGTGGCCAACCTGTAGCCGATGCACTCGCAAATCTATTAAATCGCCCTGTGTTAACCGCTGAAACTAGCGTATGGCCTGTACAAGCCGATGGCCGCCCACAGCGAATGAAAGCAATTATTCGTGAGGATGAATGTATTGGTTGCACCAAGTGTATTAGTGCTTGCCCTGTAGATGCTATTATTGGAAGTGGTAAGCTGATGCATACCATTTTGACGGATTTATGTACGGGCTGTGAGTTATGCATTCCACCTTGTCCAGTCGATTGTATTGATCTGGTCGAAGACACCCAAGCATTACCAAATGAACAACAGCGTCTTGCTGAACAAAATGACTTAAGACAACGTTATTACGCACACATTCAACGAGAAGAAAAGCGTCGTACTCTCCGTAAAGGGCCTGTAGTACGTGCTGAAATTGATACCCAATTATTTGCTCAGTTTTCTCAGGCACTTGATGAAGTACCATCAATTGAACTCATCGAGAAACCCAAAGAAGTTGTATTGACTGATGCGAAAACTACAATTGAGTTAGCGAAAATTCGTACACAAATTAAGAAACTGGAAAAACAGCTCAGTGTTCGTGAAGATGCTAAAAAGCGTCTTCAACTTGAAGAACTGCAACAGCAACTCATGCAATTACAGGAGGTCTGAATGGCCGTCAAGAATATGACGAAAAAGCAGATTCAAATTTTCTTTGAACGTCTTCGCGAACAACGACCTTCACCTCAAACCGAATTAAAATATTCCTCTCCATTTGAGCTACTTATTGCAGTTATGTTGTCAGCTCAAGCGACCGACGTAAGTGTTAATAAAGCAACAGATAAGCTCTACCCCGTGGCGAATACCGCCGAGAAAATCTATAACTTAGGCGTAGATGGGTTAAAGGAATATATCAAGACAATTGGCCTCTATAACGCAAAAGCCGAAAATGTCATTAAGACCTGTAAGATTTTAATGGAGCAGTTTAACGGCGAAGTGCCAAGCAACAGAAAAGACTTAGAAGCTTTACCGGGTGTCGGGCGTAAAACAGCCAACGTGGTTTTAAATACGGCATTCGGACAACCGACTATGGCTGTCGATACCCATATTTTCCGTGTGGGGAATCGAACCGGTTTAGCAATAGGTAAAAATGTTCTTGAGGTTGAGCACCGTTTAGTAAAGGTCATTCCTAAAGAATTTATTATAGATGCACACCACTGGCTGATATTACATGGTCGTTACTGTTGTATTGCCCGTAAACCTAAATGTGCGGAATGTGTAGTTGCAGATGTCTGTAACTGGCCTGATCGCTTTGAATTTGGCGCACAAAAGCAAATTGCCATTAAAAATATTGAAGCTTAAAAATATGGTTGGGTATAGGGATCATACCCAATCAAACTTACTTTAGACGCTTTTTCTCATTACGCTCTTCTTTTGCTTGTTTTTGTACCTGTCTTAGCATTTTGTAGCTTTGAAAAGCCAAAAATATTAATAGTGCTAGACTCAGCAATACCACCAAAATCAATATGACTTTCATATTGTTCTCCTGCACTTAAGGAAAGAAAAGAGCCCTCACAAAGAGGGCTCATTATCACAAACAATATTAAATTATTTGTCTAAGATGTTGAACAAATCTTTTTGTACATCTTCAATTGTACGCAAACCATCAAGCTTGTCATAAGTTGGCGCATTTTCACCAGAAGCAGCACGACCTTGGTAGAAACCAACCAATTGCTCTGTTTCAGTGTGATAAGACGCTAAACGCTTACGGATTGTTTCTTCTTGGTCATCTGGACGTTGAACAAGGTCTTCACCAGTTTCATCATCTTTACCTTCCACTTTAGGTGGATTGTATACAGTGTGATAAACACGACCAGAAGCTGGATGTTGACGACGACCAGAAAGACGCTTTACGATTTCTTCATCAGGAACATCAATTTCAATCACGTGATCGATGCTAATCCCTTCTTTTTCCAGAGCTTCAGCTTGTGGAATAGTACGTGGGAAACCATCGAAAATGCAGCCATTTGCACAGTCAGGTTGAGCAATACGTTCTTTTACTAAACCGATAATAAGTTCATCTGAAACCAAACCACCAGATTCCATTACACTTTTAGCTTTTAGACCTAATTCAGTACCTTCACGAATCGCAGCACGGAGCATATCACCGGTTGAAATTTGTGGGACATTGTAGCGCTTACAGATCAACTGAGCCTGAGTCCCTTTGCCTGCTCCAGGTGGTCCGAGTAAAATAATGCGCATAAAAAACATCCTCATTTAAAACAATGAATATGAAGTCCGGCAGAAAAAGTCTCGTTAATCTTCAATAGATCCTGCCTGACATCGAATTATAAGAAAGCCACAAACAAATGTATTGTACCAGCAATAAATCCGGTTACCCCACCTAGTACAATAAGAATCCATTCATCCTCCTGAAATGCAGGACGCAATAAATTCTGAAATTCTTTTGGTGTCAGTTCGCGAATACGCTCTTTAAACATTTGAAAAATCTTCTGTGCCCGGCTTGCGTTCAGTGCTGGGTCACATACGGGTCCCATCGTAATTTCAATTGAACGATCAATCAAGTCCGTCTTTAATCTTGCGTACTCTCTTGGCCCTAAAGAAAGCTGTAAAGAGGTGCGAACTAATGGGGTTTCCATGATTTCGTTAATATGACGCTTGACAATACGACGGGTTTTATCTTTACGCGGCCCATACATCATTTCGGTCATAATTGATTTTAACGTAATCAGATCTTCTGTAACCACGCTAGAAAACACATCTGAGACTTCCTCTTGACGCTTCATAAAAGCACCTTGGACATTATAGGTCCCAATTCGAAGAACTGGTACAATCCAAGGAAACTTACGATCTTTTGTTAATCTAAAAATCTGTGGGTAACGAATATAATGCGGTTCAATTGGGTTAAATACCATCCAGATTGCGATCCAATTGGTTAAAAAGCCCCAAATTGCAGCCCAAAATGGTACTGTCCAGTGCCATGGTACGACAAACCAAACCACCATTTGGAAAATACCAAAAAACATTCCAATTAGTGCACTAATATGCCAAATAAAGTTAATTTCTTTTTGACCAACCTTTAAGAACATACGTACCATTAAACGGCGATCACCTTCCATCTGGCTCACCACCATTTCACGCATGTTAACCAGTGACTCAACGTTCATGGTCAGCTCAGTCACTAATTCTTTTAACACACCCGGCAATTGTTTATGTGCTTGAGCATAAATACGGCGTTTAATTGAATAGGGTAAGTTTTCCCAAAGTACAGCATTACGGTCGATCATGACTTCATCAATCAGATGTTCAAGTTCAAAACCAACTTGTTCACCAATAATGCGTGCCATATCTTCAGGATCCATTGCTTCTAAAAATTCACGCAATGAACCTAATTTAGATAAAGTGTTATCGGTAATAATACCTGAGATACGTCCTGCTTTACGTGGCACAATACCTTGCCAACCTACTGGCAATGGCCCTAAATGGAATCCCCAAAATTTAATTGGGTAAAATACCATTTTTAAAGCCATCCACACATGTGCCCATGTGACAAAAGCCGTTACGGGAATAATACTCAAAACGGCCCAAAAATCAGGTCTGTGTAAAAAGATCTGCCACAATCCACTGACGTACTCTAACATGTAAGACTCTCGTATTTATTTGTGCTCTGCTTATGGCGAGTTAACGATAAACTGCTTTGTTTTATAAACCAAAACTTAGAGAATAAGAAAATTGAATTTGTGGTTTAGTATCTGCGGCAACATTTCCGTTCTGGTCAGTTAATTTTTCAGCCGCACCGATACCCACACTAAAAGTGCTAATTCTTTCCGAATTTAACCACACATAGGCTAAATCAACACCCGCACCTAAACGGGATTTAAAATCACCATCGACTTCTTTACTATCAAGATGCCCAGCATAGAAACCGATATAGTAACCATTTTTGTCTGTGCCAGTAAGATAATAAGGATATCTAAAACCAACTTGTCCACCGGCAGTTTTGTCACCATTCAAAAATGCACCGGCTTTTGCATAAGCAATCCCATACGGGTTTACCCATTCACCATTAAGATGTAATAATTTTTGAGTAACTCCGGCACCCACATTCCAAGTAGATGCTTTATGATCTGCTAATTTTGCTTCTGGAAGAAACGAGTAATCTTGAGCATGGGCCCAATTACTTACCGTCAAAACTGCAAGTAAGGGATAAATTTTTCTCATTATTTTCTCCATTTTCCCTAATCGTATGGTGAGAACAACCCTATTCTATTGAATGAGAGACTTTAACAGAATTATTTTGCTTCTTATATACAAGTATCTAGAATTTTGTTGTCTGCAAAGTCAAAAAGTATCTTATTAAAATGCAATGAAACTTTGAAAATTATGCAATATTTTAAACGCTCTTGCGTTAGAATAAGCAGCTATTTTTCTTACCCTATGTCATTAAGTCGATCCTTATGAAGCAGCACTTTCCTTTAAAAGATATCCAGCAAGAAAAGCGCATTTATCGAGGTCGTATCTTTTTTGCCGTAGGGATTGTGACCATCTGCTTATTAGTCTTAATTAGTCGATACGCTTATCTGCAAATTTTCCACTACGATGAATTCTCAACTGCATCCGACAAAAACCGAATTCGCTTGCAGCCACTTCCACCTGCTCGTGGTTATATCTATGACAGAAATGGTGTCTTACTAGCAGATAACTACCCTGTTTTTACAGCGACTTTAAGTAAAACAGACGTAGAAGATGTTGATAGTGTGGTTGAACAACTACAACCTATTTTGGATTTAACACAAGAAGATATTGACCGTTTTAAAAGTCGTATAAAAACTGCCCGTAAAACTGAACGTGTGGCAATTAAACTTAATTTGACTGAAGCAAATATTGCCAAATTTAGTGAAGCTAAATATAAATTTCCGGGTGTAAGAATTGAGACACAAATGACCCGTTATTATCCACATGGTGAATTATTTGCTCATGTGATTGGTTATGTCGGGCGTATCAACGATAAAGAATTAAAAAGTATTGATAAAGACTTATATGCTGGAACCAACCTGATTGGAAAGATTGGTGTTGAAAGAAGTTATGAAGATTTACTGCATGGTACACCGGGTTATGAATCTGTTGAGGCAGATGCCCATAGCAATGTATTACGCCATTTAGGCCGTAAAGACCCTACTCGCGGTAATGACCTCTATTTATCTTTAGATTACGGTTTACAAGTTGTCGCATCTCAACAGCTTGCAGGTCGTCGTGGGGCTATTGTCGCCATTGACCCTCGTACAGGTGAAATTCTAGCATTAGTATCTAGCCCAAGCTTCAACCCTAATTTGTTTGTGACAGGAATTAGCCATACTGACTATAGTTCACTGCGTGATAATTTAGATCAACCGCTTTATAACCGAGCTGTACAGGGTGTATATCCGCCCGGCTCTACCATTAAGCCAATGGAAGCTATGGGTGGTTTACACTACGGCATAGTGGACTGGTCAACGGCAATTTCTGACCCCGGTTATTTCCACCTACCAGGTGATTCACATAAATTCCGTGACTGGAAAAAATCTGGTCATGGCATCGTGAACATGCATAAAGCCATTATTATGTCATGTGATACCTATTTTTATATTCTTGCCCATCAAATGGGTATTGATCAAATGAACCAATGGATGCGTCAATTCGGGTTTGGTCAAAAAACAGGTGTCGACTTACCAAGTGAAAGTGAAGGTCTTTATCCAAATCCTGAATGGAAAATGCGTACGCGTAAAGCGAAATGGATGAAGGGTGAAACTATTTCAGTCAGTATTGGTCAAGGTGCTTTTACAGCCACTCCTATACAACTTGCCATGGCAACTGCAATTACGGCAAACCATGGTTCCCATGTTACGCCTCATGTTTTACGCGCAACTCATGGTGCAAAACCATTTACTGTGCGTAATGCACCTGATGGGAAAATTAACTTTAACGGAACCGACGAAGATTGGATTCAAATGCGCGATGCCATGATTGATGTAATTCAGTCAGGTACTGGTAGAGGTATTCGCACTCCTCTATATCAAATTGCAGGAAAAACAGGAACAGCACAGGTTAAAAGTATTGCGCAAGGTAAACGTTATAACGAAGCAGCCTTGAGCGAACGTCAGCTTGACCATGGTTTATTTGTTGGATTTGCCCCTGCTGATAAACCTGAAATTGCGATTGCCGTGATTTGGGAGAACGGCCGTCATGGTGGTTCTGCTGCACAACTTGCACGACCTGTCTTTGACTACTGGCTATTAACGCGTAAGAAAAACCCGATTCGTCCAGCAAATCATCAAGTCAATGGTGGACTAATGACAGCAGGAATTAAACCTGGTGAATTGCCAAGCGGTGGTGAAAGTTCTAGCTCAGCACCAGTGACTTCAAACAAGCCAGCAGCAGCATCAACACCACAAACGACTCCTGCTCGTCCTGCTACCAATGAGGTCGATGAATAATGAAAAATCAATTACGCATTATCGGAGGCGAATGGAAAAGACGAGTACTTCCCTTCGCCAGCATTGATGGTTTACGTCCAACTCCGGATAGAGTACGCGAAACTCTGTTTAACTGGCTCATGTGGGATATCCAAAATGCTCAGGTTCTCGACATCTGTACAGGCTCTGGGGCATTAGGTTTTGAGGCATTGTCACGCGGGGCTGCTTCGGTTTATATGATTGAACCCGATAAGACGCAGGCAAAATTTTTAAAAGATAATGTTGAACTCTTAAAAGCCCAAAACTGTCATTTGATTAATGCAACTGCTCAACAAGCTTTACCACGTTTAAAAGAACAATTTGACGTAGTTTTTTTAGATCCACCTTATAGTCTTGATTTATGGCAAGAGCTCTCCAACTTGGCCGAGCCACATATTAAAAAAAATGGATATATTTATGTTGAAGCAGACCGAGATTTATCTCAGCTGCATCTTCCTTCAACATGGCAACAGATTAAAACAACAAAAGCTGGTACAGTTCACGCAGGGCTTTACCAAAAAATAAACGAATAAAAAGGTAGCGTTAAGCTACCTTTTTCGCTAAAAGCTTTAATTAACTCAAACCAATCACTGCAACAACTGCTGCACAGGCACCAACAATTTTTTTGCCATATGGTACGTACCGTGTAAATACAGCGCCTAACACCAATCCACCACAATAGATGAGTGCCATACCAGCAATTATACCCGTTACTAATGCAACGATATGGCCTGAGTGTGCTAACTCAATCCCATGAGCAATACCGTGGAAGCTTGCAAGTAGTGCCGCCGCTACAGGTAAAACCTTATTCGATTTTGTCCATAATGCAATTGCTGTAACCACTAAAGAAGCCACAATACCGTATTCAGCAACATTTGCAGGTACTAAACCTTGAGCACCTACTAAGAACCCTACAATTAAGGTCACGCTTAAAGTAATAACTCCAGCAATTTTCCACTGCTTAGCTGCTGACCACAATAAGACACCGAAACCCAAGGCCATGACTAAATGGTCTAGCCCAGTAAAGGGATGAATAAAGCCCGCCATGAATCCTGAATGTACGTGATCATGTCCTGGATGGGCCATTGCAAGTGCTGGCAATAAAGCAAGTAACCCTATGCCCCATTTTTTTATGAAGTTCATAATGTCTCCTTAAGCTTTAAACAGCCCTTGTTTCTCAATAAATTGGATAATTTCTTCAAGACCATCTTGTGTTTTCATGTTTGAAAATAAGAATGGCTTTTCTCCGCGCATGCGTTTTGCATCTTGATCCATCACATCAAGATTTGCACCTACCATTGGCGCAAGGTCAGTTTTATTAATAATGAGTAAATCTGACTTGGTAATACCCGGCCCACCTTTACGAGGAATTTTTTCACCCCCAGCCACATCGATCACATATAAAGTTAAATCAGAAAGTTCAGGGCTAAATGTCGCTGCCAAATTATCACCACCACTTTCAATGATAATGAGCTCTAATCCTTCGAATTTTTCACACAAATCATCAATTGCAGCCAAGTTAATTGAAGCATCTTCACGAATAGCTGTATGCGGGCAACCACCTGTTTCTACACCCACAATACGATCTGGCGACATCGCTTCATTACGGGTTAAAAAGTTTGAATCTTCTTTGGTGTAAATATCATTTGTCACCACAGCCATATTGTATTTATTACGCAAGGCTAAACATAAATTAAGTGTAAGTGCTGTTTTACCCGAACCTACTGGTCCGCCAATTCCAACTCGTAATGGACTACGCTCTGTCATGATTTTTATCCTTTTTTCCTAAACTCAAGATCTGAATAACCGTGAATATTGTGTTTCGTGTTTCATGCTCAGCATGGCATAACGAGGTAAAGCGCTGCTCAATTGCTCATCTTTGAGTTTCAAAGCTTTCTCTACCCCCTGCGGAACCAAACCATGCAAATGCCATAAAATTCTTTGTCCTGCCATTTGGCCCAATGGGACAGTTTTTACTGCTGCTAAAACCTGATTTTCTAAAACAGTAAAGGTATAAGCTGTAAGTACATCCATGTCATTAAGTCCGAGTCGACCACAGAGCTGTGCATAGACTGGCACGAAACCAAATTGCTTTTTAACCTCAACTGTTTTCTTTAAAACATCTTTAATCCATGCATTTAAAGAAAATGCTAATTGCTGAGATTCAGCGAGCAGTTCTTTACTTTCTCGGCTGGCCTTATACAAATTTGCCCAAACCAAGAACTCTTCTGAGTCCTCATGATGCTGCATGAGACGTTTTAATATAGGCAACTCAAACCTCACCAACAGCATCTCAAGCACTTCTTCAAAGTAAGCAATCGCCGAGGTTTCATCATGTATTAAGCCAATATCAATGGCTGTTTCTACACCTTGTGAATAACAATAAGCTCCAACTGGTAATGCCGTAGAAGACAGTGTCAGTAATTGAAGTAATTGCGCGGCACTATGAATGGACATGGTGCAAAGCTTTAATTGGGCTTAGGCGATGGTCATGGCTATGCTGTGCATAGGCACCGCTTTCAGGTTCAAACGGATGATCGGTTTCTGTCACCGTAAGTCCTAGACCTTTTACCATTTCTGCAAGGACATGATCAGGCTCAAAATACAAAGCTGTAGGTGTTAACATTAATGGCACATGTCTATTACCTAAGTGATAGGCAGCTTTAAGCAAATCAAAATCGGTTTGAGCAATAACTTGCATCAAACGCTCAGGCTTGGCATCAACACGCAATACATCACCTTCTTGCGTTGCAATATATGAGCCACTACGTAAAATACCGGTACGCGGTAAGTCAGCACCAATATCTACGCCACTTGTTAAAGCTGCCCGAAACCGTGATTTTTGACGTGTATCAAAAGTCAGTTCAACCGTTTCAAATGTCTGATCAGGAGAAATATCTTCAAGACGTTGGGTATAGATTTTCATTTAATTTCTCTCTCCTTATTTGTTTCTTTCACATCTAAAGTCATGAGGAAAATTACCTCAATGAAACTCATCAAAATAAGAAATAGCGCTGAGCCATGGGTAACACATCAGCAGGTTCACATGTTAATAACTCACCATCTGCCCTCACCTCATAAGTCTCAGGATGAACCTGCATAACCGGACAATATGTGTTGTGCTTCATATCAGCTTTGCTAATGGCGCGGGTGTTTTTACATGGGCTAATTAACTTTTTAAGATTTAATTTTTCAGCAACTTTTTCATCGATTGCTGCTTGGGATAAAAAGGTAATACAGGTGTTATGTACACCACGAGGATAGGCGCCAAACATTGGACGATAATGCACGGGTTGAGGTGTCGGAATTGAAGCATTAATGTCACCCATCGGTGCCGCTGCAATCATGCCACCTTTAATAATCATGGAGGGTTTTACACCAAAAAAGGCAGGCTTCCATAACACCAAATCAGCAAGTTTCCCAACCTCAATCGAACCGATTTCATGACTTAAACCATGGGTAATGGCTGGGTTAATTGTATATTTAGCAATGTAGCGTTTAACGCGATTATTATCATGGAACTCATTATCACCCTCTAAAGGGCCACGTTGAATTTTCATTTTATGAGCAGTTTGCCAAGTACGTATAATCACTTCACCCACACGGCCCATCGCCTGAGAGTCAGAGGACATCATGGCAATAGCACCTAAATCTTGCAAAATATCTTCAGCAGCAATGGTTTCACGACGAATACGGCTTTCTGCAAAAGCAATATCTTCAGCAATTGCCGGGTCTAAGTGATGGCAAACCATGAGCATATCTAAATGCTCATCAATGGTATTAATCGTATAAGGGCGTGTTGGATTAGTAGAAGACGGTAATACATTACTTTGTCCGATTGCCTTTAAGATATCGGGTGCATGTCCACCCCCAGCGCCTTCGGTATGGTATGTATGAATTGTACGATCTTTAAATGCAGCGAGAGTCTCTTCTAAAAAACCACCTTCATTTAAAGTATCTGTATGAATAGCAACCTGCACATCAAACTCATCCGCCACACTCAAACAGTTATCAATAGCTGCCGGTGTTGAGCCCCAATCTTCATGTAGTTTTAACCCAATTACCCCAGCTTTAATTTGCTCACGAATTGGGTCTGGCAAACTCAAATTACCTTTGCCCAATAGGCCAATATTCATAGGTAAATCATCAATGGCTTGCAACATGGTTGCAATATGCCAAGGCCCAGGAGTTACTGTCGTTGCTGAAGTACCTGCCGCAGGTCCAGTCCCGCCGCCCACCATAGTTGTTGTACCCGACATAAGTGCAGTTTCAACTTGCTGCGGGCAAATCCAGTGAATATGAGTATCAATACCACCCGCTGTTAAAATTTGCCCTTCACCTGCAATCACTTCTGTTGCAGCGCCTAAAGGAATGGTAATGTCAGGTTGAATATCTGGATTTCCAGCTTTTCCTATTTTCCAGATGCGACCATTTTTCAAACCCACATCCGCCTTTACAATCCCCCACCAATCTACAATCAAGGCATTAGTAATGACTGTATCAGCAACTTCATCAGCTAAAAGTTGAGATTGTCCCATTCCATCACGAATGACTTTGCCACCGCCAAATTTAACTTCTTCACCATAGGTCGTTAAATCTTGCTCAACCTCAATAAAAAGCTCTGTATCAGCCAAGCGAATACGATCGCCAACCGTTGGACCAAACATCTCAGCATATGCACGACGTGACATTTTCATAACTTATTACTCATCTCTTTCATTATCGTTGTTATGTCTAGTCCAGCTTGCCCATGACTCGGCCAGCAAAACCATATACTTCTCGCTTACCCGCTAAAGCAACAAGTTCTACTTCCCGACTTTGTCCCGGTTCAAAACGTATTGCTGTGCCTGCTGCGATATTTAATCGAAAGCCTTTCGTCATTTCGCGATCAAACTGTAATGCATCATTTGCTTCATAAAAATGAAAATGCGACCCTACCTGAATCGGCCGATCGCCAATGTTGGCAACTACAACTTTTAAAGTTTGCCGTCCAACATTCAATTCAATATCAGCATCTGGAGTAATGATTTCACCGGGAATCATAAACGCTCCTTTTATACGATTGGTTGATGAACAGTGACTAATTTTGAACCATCAGGAAAAGTTGCCTCGACCTGAACCTCGGCAATCATTTCTGGCACACCATCCATCACATCTTCACGCTTTAATAAAGTTGTTCCGTAATGCATTAAGTCGCTCACCGTCATGCCATCTCGCGCGCCTTCCAGCAAAGCAGCAGAAATAAAAGCTATCGCTTCCGGATAATTCAGTTTCAAGCCACGAGCTTTACGACGCTCAGCAACTAAACCAGCGGTAAAAATAAGTAATTTATCTTTCTCTGTTGGATTGAGTTCCATATCTCTTTCCTAAATTGCATTTATATTCTTTAAGCAAAATGCATGCTCAAAAGCAGCATACGTGTTTTAACTGTTTTTAAAATACGCAATTTAACGTAACTTAGGTTTTCCAAATCCTTGGAAATTCTTCATCTAAATCAAACCAATAACGTCTTAATCTTGCTCTTATAGCCGCAAAAGCATCATGGCAATGTCGAACATCATTTCCCAAGAAACGCGCACAAACCACATCATCTAAAAGTGTTAAAGTTACAGGCGCTTGCATACGCATCATTAATTCACGAATGAGTTCGAGCTGTTGTTCTAAATAAAATGAAGACCGATATTGCTCAGGTGGCACAGCCCAAAAGCTTCCCATCACGGCTTGATTATTCATACCTAAACATGAACGAAGCCAGCGATCTTCCCCTTCAAAAAACAGTGTGTCTGCGACCAATAATTTTTGCTCTCGCCACAATTTAAATTGGTTGTGGTAGCTTCCCTGCACAAAACGCTCAGCACGTGCCTGCCGCCCCAGTACCAACATATCCCATCCAATAAAACTGGCAGCATGGTCAAGATGAATATGAGTTTCTGAGTGTGCTAGAGCCCCATCAAATAACATAGATTCCTGCGGAACCCACTCCAAAATAGACTGATCTCGTACATGAAGATGAATATGCTGAAAGGCCTGCTTTCCATTGGTTTTGTACCATTTTCCCGCACCTGGAGTAGTTACTACCGCATGAGCTTGATCTTTGGTTTCGATTTGAAAAGTAAGATGATCTCCCCCAGCAATACCAGCGGGTGGATGCACAATAATGGCGTGGCATATACCTGTTTTTTCAGGCCAGAGCATTTTTTGCACCCTTACAGGGCCATAATGCTTTCTATGATTCATTATGGTGCGTGAATTTTCAAAACAAAATCCGAGCTCTAATTGTGCATACCAAAATGGTGCTAAAGAGTTTTTTGAAAACGTTTGTACCTGATTCATTCTGGTTCATATATTCAAAATAAGTGCTTAAACTTATAAGCAAAATACGCACCAAATATAAAAATAAACCCAATGATAAAATTAGATACAATTTTTCAATTTTAATGAGTTAAAAAATCATCAATGTCTAACATAAAACCACAGTAATTCATGGAATTATTTATACAATAGCGCCCACCGTTGCTTCCATACTTGCTCTCCATGAAACTTTTTTTCGTGTTAACGCCACTTGTCTTTTTAACTGGGTGTATTTTTGGCCAATCTAGTGAGGTCAAACGTGCAGAGAAAATTCTGCATAATTTTGAATGTAAAAATGTTGAGACAAGCCAGATTGCAACAAGTTCTATTAATTCTTATTACCAACAATCTTTGGCGGTAAGCAAAGAAAAAGCAACTTCATATGTAGAAAGCTACAAGAATGGTGAAGAACTATTCGACATGCCATTAGATGAAGTTTTAAAACAACAATATCAACTTTATAAATCAGCTTGTGATTCTTTAGGTGGAGTTTCTTCTCAACCTTAATATATACGGGTATCCATTAATATTTTTTGTGGATACCTTGTTTTTCTTTTTAATTATTATTTTTTGATCAAAAATTACTCACTTTACCTTTTATTATAATTAAATTACATACTTAAACTTTTATTTAGCTCTTATATTTCATAGCCTGTTTACTTGTTTTTTATTTATTTTCCGAGGTTTAGATCATCATGAAAAAAACATTATTATCAGTAGCACTCTTAAGTATCCTCCTTGCCGCTTGTAGCAAAAATGAAAATAAAGCCGACATGACTCAAGCATCTGCTCCTGCACAAACGACCGAAGCAAATAACAATACTGTAGATAGCGCGCACACAGCGGAAAACTCACTCGATTGGGACGGTACATATAAAGGTACCCTCCCATGTGCAGACTGTGAAGGTATTAAAACTGAATTAGAACTTAAAGATGATAAAACCTATGAGCTGACTGAAACTTATATTGGTAAAGGTGATACCAACCCATTTGAAACCCATGGTACCTTTACTTTCGACAAAGATAATACGTCAGTCATTACCTTAGATGATAAAGGCCAAAACCGTAAATTCTTTATTGGTGAAAACACTGCAACTGCTTTAGATATGGAAGGTAAAAAAGTTGAAGGCTCTTTAGCTGAACACTATGTTTTGAAAAAATAATTTTTAATAATTAAAAAACCCGCTCATTTGAGCGGGTTTTTTGATGAATCAATTCTTAGTGAGCAGCGAATTGGTTCATTGTGTTTTTAGCATCGTCATGCGCTTTAAGAGCGTTGTCACCAGAGAAGATTTCTTTGTGATCATCACCGATGTCAGAACCCGCCATTGCTTGGTGTTTAACACAAGCGATGCCACCGCGGATTTCTTTACGTTGTACGCCAGCAACATAAGCCAACATACCTTCAGAACCGAAGTAACCTTGTGCAAGCTCATGAGTAGAAAGAGCTGCAGTGTGGTAAGTCGGAAGTGTGATCAAGTGATGGAACACACCTGCTTCGCGAGAAGCATCTGCTTGGAAAGTACGGATCTTGTCATCAGCATCAGCAGCTAATTCAGTGTTGTCATATTCAGCACTCATTAATTTAGCGCGGTCATATGCAGAAACGTCTTTACCTTCAGCAACCCAACGGTCGTAAGCTTGTTGACGGAAGTTTAAAGTCCAGTTGAATGATGGGCTGTTGTTATAAACAAGCTTAGCATTTGGAACAACTTCTTTAACACGGTTAACCATGTGTGCGATTTCTTCTACGTTTGGAGTCGCAGTTTCGATCCAAAGAAGGTCAGCACCATTTTGAAGGCTAGATACACAGTCAAGTACAACACGGTCAATTTGAGTGTCAGCACGGAACTGATATAAACCAGAAGGTAAACGCTTAGGACGGTGTAATTTACCATCACGCTTGATTAAGATTTCGTCTTCTTGAGCATCAGCGATGTCAATTTCTTGAGTATCTAAGTAGCTGATGTATTGAGAAGCGATATCACCCGGCTCTTTAACCACTGGGATTTTTTGAGTCAAGTCAGCGCCTTCAGAGTCAGTACGTGCAACAATGATACCTTCTTCAAGACCCATTTCTAAGAATGCATAACGTAATGCATGGATCTTAGCGATGAAGTCTTCGTGTGGAACAGTTACTTTACCAGCTTGGTGACCACATTGTTTAGCATCAGATACTTGGTTTTCGATTTGAAGCGCACAAGCACCAGCTTCGATCATTTTCTTAGCAAGTAAGTAAGTTGCTTCTTCGTTACCGAAACCAGCATCGATGTCCGCAATAATTGGCACAACGTGAGTTTCAAAGTTGTCAATTTGAGCTGTGATTTCAGCTGCTTTAGCAGTATCACCAGCTTCTTGTGCTTTTTTAAGTGCACGGAATAAATCGTTTAATTCTTTTGCGTCAGCTTGACGTAAGAAAGTATAGATTTCTTCGATCAATGCAGGAACAGAAGTTTTCTCGTGCATAGATTGGTCAGGAAGTGGACCAAATTCAGAACGAAGAGCAGCAACCATCCAACCAGAAAGGTAGATATAACGTTTGCTTGTAGTACCGAAATATTTTTTGTTCGCAATCATTTTTTGTTGTGCGATGAAACCATGCCAGCAACCTAATGATTGAGTGTATTTGCTTGAGTCAGCATCGTATTCAGCCATATCACGACGCATAATCGCAGCTGTATACTTAGCAATATCTAAACCAGTTTTGAAACGGTTTTGAAGTTGCATACGAGCAGCATCTTCTGGGCTAATGTCTGCCCAAGTGTTGCCGAATTTTGCTTTTAATTGACGTACTGCATCAATCGCTGTTTGATATGTAGTCATGATATTGTCCTGTATTCATTTTAGGATTTCATCGATCGAAGCCTAGAGTCACGTTACTTAAATTTCTTATGACACCAGCTGCTTCATCATGAGCACAGCTTAGACTTAGCCAATCAATTAATCCAATATCCTTTGTTAATCTTCAGTATTTATTTAAAAAATATACCAATAAATCGATATTATAGATAAAACCAAAAACCTTAACACTCTGTTTATAAAAATAAAATTATCCTAAAGGAGTATAGAGTTTTATTCTAAAAACTTAGTAAGTCTTATTTTTATACAATTTCTGGAGATTTTCCACTCATTTTTAAATCTAAAAGTCAATTGTAAATTAGGCCATTTTTGCCAATGTAAAAAGTCAATTGATATGCTAGAAATTGAAGATATCTTCATAAATAAAGTGAATTTATAATTACTCGCCTTGAAATAAGGCAAATACAATAAACATATGGCCTTAAAGCCCTTCTCTTTCCTACTTAATTCCTACAAAAAATGTCGCTTTTCTCATCATTTTTTCACACAATAGTTATTAAATATGGCATAATTTGAAACAATTTCAGGGTTTTATTTTCGGTATTTTTTTTATGAATCTGGAGCGAGTAGATCTTAATCTATTAATATATCTTGATGTACTTCTTCGTGAAAAAAATGTTACACGCGCAGCCGAACAGCTTGGGGTAACTCAGCCTGCAATGAGTAATATTTTACGTCGTTTACGTAATTTATTTAATGATCCGCTTCTTATTCGTTCTTCAGAAGGGATGACTCCAACAGAACGTGCACTTGAATTACAACCTCGTATTCGTGATGCCCTTTCTGATCTTTCCATGATTTTGGAACCCCGTACCGAATTCCGCCCTTATACAAGTAATCGCGTTTTCCGCATTATGACATCTGACTATGCCGAGGCAACTTTAGTCCCGCGCCTTGTCAAAGCTCTACGCTCTGAAGCTCCAAATGTTGTACTCGACTTTCTTACACCAAGTGATGTGTCTTATAGAGACATGGAACAAGGTAAAGTTGATCTTGCGATTAACAGATTTAATGAAATACCGCAAAGTTTCCACCAAGTTTTAGTTTGGCGTGATAGTTTCAGTTGTATTCTTAACGACAAACACCCTGCTGTAACTCATTTGAACCTAAAAAGCTATTTAGATGCACAACATATCTGGGTTTCTAAAACAGGTATGGGCGTAGGTTTTGGTGTAAATCCAGACAAACAAGGTGGTTTGGGCTGGATTGATCAGGCATTAGAACGTATTGGTCAACGTCGTAAAATTTCTGTATTTACCCGTCACTACCAAATGCCGGCATTACTTGCTCAAAATGTTGACTTGATTGCCACCCTTCCAACTCGGATGGCACGCCTACAAACTCAAAATCCTAAACTGGTTATAAAGGATCCTCCTTTTTATATTCCAGAATTTGAACTTAAAATGGCTTGGTGTCCGTTATTACATCATCATCCTGCTCATCGCTGGTTACGCCAACTTATTTTATTTGTTGCTCGTCAAATGATTGAAGAAGAAAACCGTGAATTTCTAACCAACAATTCACAATTTTCTCACTATTAAATAAATTTTAATTTAATTGTCGATTTTAGACATTATCTTCAAGCGCTGAGCAATCAATCTGATTACCTCAGCGCTTTTTTGTGTTAAAACATAGTCATAATAATGATGAACCTCGGGTGATTTGTGAGTCTCTTTCAAAATATCATTATCATCGCACTGCTCATCATCGCAGCAGGCTTTTTATCTTTAACTGAAATTGCCTTGGCTGGTGCCAGAAAAGTAAAGTTAAAGATTTTAGCCGAAGCTGGCGAAGAACGTGCCCAACAAGTACTTGATCTACAAGAACAATCTGCTGACTTTTTTGCAGCTTCTCAAATTGGCCTAAACGCTGTTGCAATTTTAGGCGGTATTTTAGGTGAAGCTGCTTTTCGTCCCTTTTTTGTCACATTAGTTGACCGTTTTTATGAAGGTCCTTGGACACAGACCATTGGTTTTGCCCTCTCCTTCACCTTAGTAACTTCTCTATTTATTTTATTCGCAGATCTCATGCCAAAGCGCCTGGCCATGATTGCACCTGAAAAAATTGCGATTAGCGTTATCAACCCAATTCAAGTTTTTATTAAGGTGTGTAAGCCCTTAGCTTGGGGAATAAATGCAATTGCCAACTTGCTATTTCGTTTGTTTAAAGTGAATACAACACGAGAAGATAATATTACTTTTGATGATATTTCAGCAGTTATGGATGCAGGTGCACAAGCTGGCGTACTTCAAAAACAAGAACATCACTTTATTGAGAACGTTTTTGAACTAGAAGAACGTACTGTACCGTCAAGCATGACTACACGCGAAAACGTCGTTTATTTCACCTTAAATGAACATGAAGACAGTATTCGTCAAAAATTAGCAGAATATCCTTATTCAAAATTTTTAGTATGTAATGAAAATATTGATCAGGTCATTGGTTATGTTGATGCTAAAGATTTCTTGGTGCGCATTTTAAACAATCAATCTCCAACACAATTGAATGAAACAACCATTCGTAATGTCCTGATGATTCCTGACACCCTAACTCTCTCGGAATTACTTGATCGTTTCCGCTCTACAAAAGAGAAATTTGCGGTAGTCATAAATGAATATGCACTCGTTGTAGGGGTAATCACCTTGAGTGACATTATGATTACAGTTATGGGGGATTGGGTTACTCCTATCGAAGAAGAGCAACAAATCATTAAACGTGATAATAACTCTTGGTTAATTGATGGCAGCACACCGATTGATGACCTAAGACATGCACTTGAAATTGATGAAATGCCTGATGAAGAAAATTATGAGACGCTTGCAGGCTTCATGATGTATCGTTTACGCAAAATTCCACGTCCAGCAGATTTTGTGGAATTTGGTGGATATAAATTTGAAGTTGTCGATGTTGACCATTTTAAAATTGACCAACTCCTTGTTACTCGAATTTTAGAACAAGCCGAAGTACACTCATCAATTGATGAAAATTAAATTATATTAATTTAAATACCCCATAATTTTAGATGGGGTATTTTTTCAATCTAAATAAATTTTTTAAATATATGTAATAATTATTTTAGATCCATTTATTCAGTTTGCTCTTTTAATTTAAAAGTATTATTATTTTATCTAACACTCTTACTAAAGCTTAAATACTGAAAAATAATAGAATAATCTATATATCTCAATGACTACAAAAAGATTAAGTTCCCTTTACATTGTAAATAAGCTTGTATATCTTGACTTGAAGTATAGTTTTAAATGGTTCTTCTTCTCATTTCACTCATCAAAACATATATAATTAAAAAAAATGCCATATAATTTTTATTTTTATATTACCTTTATATCATTTTATAATAGTATTTATTTATTATAATACCACTATAATGTTAATATATATGTTCAGTATTTCGCCTATATATACCCTTTTAAATGAATATATATTAACCAAATAAACTAAATATATTATTTGTCTTTTTAATAAAAATTAATAAGAATAACCAAGGTCAGAGTTTTGAATAAACTTGTTCAGTAAAACTATAGGCAAAGGATTGATTGTATGCTGACATTACTTGGTGTTGGCATGATTTTGTGCTTCATGTACTTAATCATGTCCAAACGTTTAAGCCCTATTATTGCTTTAATTCTCATCCCATTTATTTTTTCTCTCATTGCCTGGGGCCTAGGTCATTATTTTGAAAGTTTGAGTCATATTGAACTCAAAGGTCTCAGTGAGATGATGCTGGATGGCATCAAAAAATTAGCGCCAACTGGCGTAATGCTTTTATTCGCAATTTTATATTTTGCCTTAATGATCGATGCAGGTCTCTTCGATCCACCAGTCAAATGGATTTTGAAAAAAGTTAAAGGTGATCCTTTAAAAATTACTTTAGGAACCGTGTTCTTAACCACCATGGTTTCCTTAGATGGTGATGGTTCAACCACCTATATGATTTGTGTGGCAGCAATGCTTCCACTTTATCAACGTTTAGGCATGAACACCCTGATCATGACAGCTCTTATGCTACTCTGTAGTGGTGTAATGAACTTAACGCCATGGGGTGGTCCGACTGCTCGTGCTGCGAGTGCCCTTCAAGTTGATCCGAGCCATATTTTCGTACCAATGATCCTTCCTATGGTCATTAGTATTGGCTGGTTATTCTTTTTGGCATACCTATATGGTCGCTATGAACAAAAACGTTTAGGTGTGATTGAGCTTGAAACTCATCATGGTGACAATATTACAGTATCTAAAGATCCTGAAGCGACGCGCCCACATTTACGTAAAGTAAATATGGTGTTGACCATTATTCTCATGATTGCATTAATCAAAGGCATTTTGCCGATGTCAGTGTTATTCATGCTAGCGTTCTGTATTGCAATGCTCATTAACTACCCTAATGTTGATATGCAGAAAAAACGTATTGCAATGCATGCAGATAGCGTTTTAGCTGTGGTAGGCTTAATTTTCGCTGCAGGTATTTTCACAGGTATTTTATCTGGTACAGGTATGGTTGAGGCGATGTCTAAAGAGTTCGTCGCAATGATTCCTCCAAGCATGGGTCCATACCTTGCACCGATCACTGCTTTAGTCAGCATGCCATTGACCTTCTTTATGTCAAATGATGCATTCTTCTATGGTGTACTACCAATTCTTGCTGAAGCTGCTTCACATTATGGTATTAGTGCAGAAGCGATTGCTCGTGCATCAATTGTAGGTCAACCTGTACACTTGCTATCACCTCTTGTTCCATCAACCTATTTGTTATGTGGTCTTGCTAAAGTCGATTTTGCCGACCATCAAAAGTTCACTTTAAAGTGGGCATTCATAACTTGTATGGTATTAATGGGTACTGCTTTAGTGATTGGTGTTTTCCCACTCTTTAGCACGCTTTAATTATTCATATGCAATAAAAAGCCCCAAACGGGGCTTTTTTTATTTCTGTACATATTCAATTAAGTGATCTAACACAATGTGAAAATGCAAGGTAATGTCTTCTTCTAAAATTTTATAAGCATTATCAAACTGAACCATTGGCCAACCTTCTTTCCAAAATGGAAAAATATTATGTAGACCTTCAGTCACGATCGCATCTTCACGACTAATCGCTTGAGCAACTTGAGCTAAAACCTGTGCGGTTTCTGCACCATCAATAGCTAAATAATCAATACCACGTGCTTTAAAAATACGGATACGGTCTTTTTTATAACGAATCTTTTTCGCCTGACCTGAATTCAAGCCTAATGCCAGCGTAGCAGCT
>Ga0209370_1000290_pt1 | contig 86615 bp, 72 predicted proteins | sample AgamicAtPrz_FD_187164 | JGI IMG/M metagenome (GOLD analysis project Ga0209370, IMG submission 187164) | Agave microbial communities from Guanajuato, Mexico - At.P.rz (SPAdes) (version 2) | ecosystem: Host-associated > Plants > Phyllosphere > Phylloplane/Leaf | place: Guanajuato, Mexico...
TATCGAACCCGGCGGCCGCATACGCGCCGAAATACTCGTCGATCAACGCAATCTCGTGCAGCGCGGGAAACCTGCGCGACGTCGCGCGAATCGCGAGATCGACGCGTGCATCGCGTTCGAGATCGACGAGCGTGTTCCCCGTTTCGACCTTGATGTGCAGGTGCGGATCGACGCGGCGAAACGCACCGAGCCGCGGAATCAGCCACATCGCCGCAAACGCGGGCGTGGTGGTCAGCACGAGCGGGCGCGCATCGGCCGCGTCCGGACGCAGCGCGTCGAGCCCGCGGCTCAGTGCCAGCAACGCATCGTGACTCGCACGAAACAGTTGCTCGCCTTCCTCCGTCAGCCGCACGCCGCCCGCGCCGCGCTCGAACAGCAGCACGCCGACGCGGCTTTCGAGCGACTTGATCTGGTGCGACACGGCGGCCGGCGTCACGGACAGTTCTTCCGCGGCGGCCTTGAACGTGCCGAGCCGCGCCGACGATTCGAACACACGCAATGCGGTCAGGGGAATTTTCGAGAACACGGGGCCTCGCGGGCCGGATGCGGCCGGGTTGAATTCGATTCAATCCGGGTGAGATTAGGTGAATTGAAGCGGCTGCGCAACGCGGCTAGCCTTCCGGAACGTCGCGGCACGTCGCCGCGGCGGTTGCCGTCGAACCGGAGGAACCCCGTGCAAGGCCTATCGCGCAGGATCACGCAGGCGGTGCTCTACGAAGCGATCGCCATTTCCTGCATCTCGCCCGCGATCGCGGCGATCTTCAAGCAGGACCTCGTCTACTCGGGCGCGCTGTCGGCGACGATGTCGGCGATCGCGATGCTGTGGAACATGCTCTTCAATGCGCTGTTCGAGCGCTGGGAAGCATCGCGCCGGCAGCCGGCGCGTACGCTCGGGCGGCGGATCCTGCATGCGACCGGATTCGAGGGCGGGCTGATCTTCATCCTCGTGCCGGTCGTGTCGTGGTGGCTCGACATCTCGTGGTTCGATGCGTTCTTCGTCGATATCGCGCTGTTCGCGTTCTTCTTCTGCTACGCGTTCGTGTTCCAGTGGGCGTTCGATCGCGTGTTCGACGTGCCGGTGGCGACGAAGGGGAAATGAGCGACGCGGCTCATATTGCAAGGAAAAGACCTGGATATGCGCCGTCGCGCCACGAAATGCATTACCTATTGATACAACAGTGGTCGGAACAGCCGGGGAGCAATGTTATCTCCGCACGTTTTGCGTTCTCATTGTCCTGAATACTCATGCGTTGATAGACATAACTGTGAACAGCGTAGCGCTCCTGTTTCAGCCCGAAATGCATCAACAACCGTTGAGCGGACTCGGCTCTTCTGACAGACAGTTCATCGGGTTCGATTTCTGCGGACTCGGCTACACCACTCACGGCTACACCTTCTCGAACAGGAAACTGCGACAGCATTTTCGATACCCAGGCTTCCAGTCTCTTCGCTTGCTCCACACTCACCGCTGCAGAATTCTGCGCGAACATAAGATCGAAATTTTGTCCTGGCAAGCTCTCGACACTGTCGCAAGCATACGAAGGTCCAGTCACAAACAATAAGACTACGCCGCTAATCAAGCCAGATAACATATGCCGAAATGCTGTCTGCATTTTTAATAGCCATATCTGGGTTATTTTGACCCCACTCGGGCAGAAAGCGTGTGATTCCATACTTTGGATCGCCGGCTCCGAACGTATCTGTGAAGTGAGTACACTCGTGGATGATTGTCGACAACTTGGAAGTCGCTGCCCGGCTTCTGTCACGAATCGTGCAAAATTCTTCGTGGATGCTGATTGTGCGCGTTGCAGTGTCTGGACCACATACGTGCGCAACAGTGCCAACATTTTTGTTGGTCGGCAAGCATCCAAGCGATCGATCCAGATCGGGGTGAGCTCTCAGAAAGTTCGCCGGACCTAGCGACCGCATAACTGCAAGGGTGGCCGTCAACCCCGTGACAAGACGGTGGCGAATCTCGTGGTCGCTCGCGCCGAACCACGTCCAGACACGCCTACGCTCTTCTGGCGACCACTCGGCCAATCTCTCAAGCCGCTCCTTCACCAGGTCGGCGCCCTCATCGCGTAGTTGCATCATCAGCTTTCTGAATTCCGCGTCGGTCATGGCCGGGCAGATTGGCGGACCGTTGAGTGTCAGGAATACCTTAAGCTTCGAACCCTGCACGGTGTTCGTCACGGCAGAATCGTGAACGCAAACGTATTCGTTACAGGGCATTGTCATCATTCTCCATGATCTCGAGCCTCAGTTTTTCGGCGCCACGTGTGGCTACACGCTGGGTGTTTCCTTCGAAATCCGTGACACCGCTGAAGACCCGCCCCGAAGTTGTGTATATGCGGTACTGAACATGTACAAGCGGCCTACCGCTTCGCTCATCACACAAGACATATTGCTCGTCGTTGGCCGCGAACGCTGATTCAGGGTGATTTCGGATCGGTTCAGTCAATGCAGCTGCTTGCTCGGTCGTGAATATCATCTTCATGCCACGCTCGGCATAAAAGACGGGCGGCGGATTGCATCCACAAACGTTGACGTCACCGCTCAACGCCCAGGGTTTGCCGTTCGGCCCGGTTCCGGGCCATCGCGGCCCTTTCGGCGCGATAAATCCGTTCTTCCCGCAAGCAGTACAGTAGGTTTTCATGCCGAGCGTAGCGATATGCACGCGCGGCGGCGGGTTGGAACAAGTGACGGTCGGCAGGCCTTCCGTGATCGTCGCACTGCCGCCTCGGTCACCTTCGGCGAGGAAGTAGCGGATCATGCGCCATCCTCCCGTTCAACGCATGCGATTGCAGGCACTACGACCGTCTGGCAGTTGACGGTCTCGTTGCCCCGCCCGCCGCGCTGGGCAGATGAGCCGACGACAGTCGATGAATACGCAAGTATTCTCTGCTTGTGCTGCATCCGAATTCTCCTTCGTGAAATTGATGCAATTGACTCCCACCAAAATGCACGATCCGGAAGCAGCTTTCAATCATACGAGTTCGAAATTCGTATAACTAACTTTTATGTACTTCTATTACTCAAATTCTGGATCGTTCGAACAGAGCACGATCCAGCACACGAATAGCCCTGAACACGAGAAAAAGGCGTGTTCGACGTGCCGGCGGCGACGAAGGGGTCGTGAGCCGGAGGCCTACGCCCCGCCGGCAATTTTCGGCAACTGCCAGCCGAACCGCACCGCCGCCATCCGCAGCGCAAAACAGGCGATGCCGCCGAGCACGGCCGCGACGACCGACGGGCAACCGAGTCGCCGGCACAGCACGACGACGACCGCGCCGAGCAGCGCCGCGCTCGCATAGATGTCGGTGACCAGTACGACCGGTATCCGCGCGAGCAGCAGATCGCGCACGACGCCGCCGCCGCAGCCGGTCACGGCGCCCATCAGCGTTGCAATGAACGGGTGGACGCGGAATTCGAGCGCCTTCACCGCGCCCGCGACCGCGAACAGCGCGAGGCCGGCCGCATCGAGCGTCGTGAGCAGCGACGGCGAAAACGACGCGACCCGCGCATGAAACACGAAGGCGAACAGCCCGGCGGCGAACGCGAGCGCCGGATAACGCCAGTCGCTCACGGCGCTCGGCGGCCGCGCGCCGATCAGCAGGTCGCGAATCACGCCGCCACCGAGCGCGACGACGAGCGACAGCACCATCACCCCGAACAGGTCGAGGCCGGCGCCGATCGCCGCATTGGCGCCCTCGATCGCGAACACCCCCGTGCCCGCGAGATCGGCGGCGAGCACGACTTGCTCGATGCGCTTCATGCGAATGAATGGTCGAAGCACCGGACGGTCCGGTTGCAGCCTGCGTCGACCGAAGCGGTCGCGTGATTCGGCCACGTGCCGGCTGCGTGTTGCCGTCCGGATGCATCCAGCGGGTTGCGGGCCATGGCCGTCTCCTCGATCGGGGATCGAGCAGTCTAGCGCATCGCCCGCCGTCGGCGCGAGCACGAAGCACGTAGCAAAAAACCGGCGCAAGCAGGTCACCCCGCTTACGCCGGCTCAACATTCACGTCAGGCTTCGGGCCGCAGCCGCAAAGCCCGACGCGTCATGCTCAATGCGCGCCGAGATACGCCTTCACCGCCGGCAGGCCCGGCTTGCCGTCGATCGTCGTCACGCCGGCCAGCCACTTGTCGAGTGCGTCCGGGTTCGCCTTCAGCCACGCGGCGGCAGCCTTGTTCGGGTCCTGCTTGTTCATGATCGGCACCATCACGTGGTTCTCGATCGCCGTCGTGAACTGCAGGTTCGACACGAACTTCGCGACGTTCGGGCAGCGCTGCGCGTAGTCGGGCGGCGTCGCCGTCAGCACCTTCGCTTCGCCGTAGTTCGGGCCGAACACGTCGTCGCCGCCGGTCAGGTAGTCGATCTTCATCTGCACGTTCATCGGATGCGGTTCCCAGCCGAGGAACACGATCCACTGCTTGTCGCGGGCCGCGCGATTCACCTCGACCAGCATCCCGGCCTCGCTCGACTCGACCAGCTTGAACTTGCCGAGGCCGAACTGGTTGCCGTCGATCATCTTCTTGATCAGCGCATTGCCGTCGTTGCCCGGCTCGATCCCGTAGATTTTTCCGTTGAGCTTGTCCGCGTATTTCTGGATGTCCGCGAACGACTTCAGGCCGCCTTGGTACACGTAGTCGGGCACCGCGAGCGTGTATTTCGCGCCGGTCAGGTTCGGCGTCGCGAGCACCTTGATCGTGCCGGCCTTCGTGAACGGCTGGATGATCGGGTCCATCGTCGGCGACCAGTAGCCGAGGAACACGTCGATCTGCTTGCTCTTGATCCCCGCGAACGTGATCGGCACCGACGCGATCGTCTTCGTCGGGTTGTAGCCGAGCCCCTGCAGCATCGTCGACGCGAGGCCCGTGGTCGCCGCGATGTCGGACCAACCGACATCCGCGAAGCGCACGTTCTTGCACACGGGCGGATCGGCCGCATAAACGGCCGACATCGGCGCGGTCATCCCGATCCCGCACACCGCTGCGATCAATAGGCGCTTCATCTTGCTTCTCCTCAAAGTGATGTCGTTTGCTTGAATCCGGGATCGTTTATTGAAGCCGCGCGCCGCGATCCCGGCGACGTCGCGGACCGAATGATTGCCCCGTTCAGCGCCCCGGCAGCCGGCGCTCGTAGCTCGGCGCATGGCCGAACTGCGCGCGGTATGCCTTGCTGAAATGACACGGCGAATGAAAGCCGCAGACCGTCGTCACGCGTGCGATCGATGCGTCGGTCGTGCGCAGCAGGTCGCGTGCGCGTTTCAGGCGCAGCGTCAGGTAATAGTGGGTCGGTGATACGTTCAGGTACACCTTGAACATGCGCTGAAGATGCCGCTGCGACAGCCGCACGAGCCGCGCGAGTTCCTCGAGCGACAGCGGCTCCTCGATGTTCGCCTCCATCAGCCGCACGACCTCGATCAGCTCCGCACGCGAGAAGCCCACCCGCGCATCGACCGGAATCGGCTGCGTATCGGTCGAACTGCGGATGCGCTCCAGGATGAACTGCTCGGAGACCTGCGCGGCGAGCTGCTGGCCGAACCGCATGCCGACGAGGTTCAGCATCAGGTCGAGCGGCGCGGTGCCGCCGGTGCAGGTCAGCCGGTCGCGATCGACGACGAACAGCTCGTCGGCGAAGCCCACCTGCGGAAATTCGGAATGCAGCGCGGACAGGTTCTCCCAGTGCACGGTGCAGCGGTAGCCGTCGAGCAGCCCGCTCGACATCAGCGCGTACGCGCCCGTGCAGATGCCGCCGAGCGGCAGCCCGCGTTCGGCGAGCGCCGCGAGCGTATCGCGCGCGCCCTCGTCGACCACGTCGCGGATGCGGATGCCGCCGCACACGATCATCACGTCGGGCAGGTCGTCGTAGTCGAGTGCCCGCGTGGGCCGCACCGCGATGCCGTTGCTGGCATGCGCGGGCGCGCCGTCGAGCGAGTAGATCGACCACTTGTAGTGATCCGCCCGCCCGACGTAGTTCGCCATCCGAAGTACTTCGACCGCGCTCGAGAACGCGATCATCGAGAAGTTCGGCAGCGTGAGGAAGCCGAAATGGGCGAGGGACGAAACCGGTGAAACGCAGGCGGCGGGCGCGACAGCGACGGCGGACGTCACATCGGTCTCCTGGCGAGGAGGTTGCAGAGGATCAGCCCCGCGGCCGAAGCCGCGGGAGCCGTTATTCACTCAGGGTGAGCGGCCGGCGCGTTGCCGGCCGCCGGAGATCAGGCCTGCGCGGGCGAAGCCTTCACGCGAAAGAGCTGCTTGAGGCCCGAGAACAGCGGCGCCTTCACGGTGCCGGGCGCGCGACCGAAGCTCTCGGTGATGCGGTCGAGAATGATCGCGAGCAACACGACCGACAGGCCGCTTTCGAAACCGAGGCCGATGTCGAGGCGCTGGATACTCGCGAGCACGTCGTTGCCGAGGCCGCCCGCGCCGACCATCGACGCGATGATCACCATCGACAGCGCCATCATGATCGTCTGGTTCACGCCCTGCATGATCGACGGCAGCGCGTTCGGGAACTGCACCTTGTACAGCAGCTGCCACGGCGTGCAGCCGAACGCCTGGCCGGCTTCGACGATCTCGCGGTTCACGTGGCGGATGCCGAGGCTCGTGAGACGCACCGCGGGCGGCATCGCGAAGATCACCGTCGACAGGATCCCCGGCACGCGGCCGAGACCGAACAGCATCGCGGCCGGAATCAGGTAGACGAAGGCCGGCATCGTCTGCATCAGGTCGAGGATCGGGCGCACGATCGCGGCGACCCACTTGCTCTTCGCGGCCCAGATGCCGAGCGGGATACCGAGCACGAGGCTGATGATCGTCGATGACAGCGTGAGGCCGAGCGTGATGACCGTCTGGTCCCAGAAGCCCGTCGCGAAGATCAGCAGCAGCGACAGCGTCGTGAACAGCGCGAAGCGCCAGCCCACCCGCCACAGCCCGACGCCGATGAAGATCGCCATCATCAGCCACATCGGGATCGCCTGCAGGCCATGCTCGACGAATGCGGCGAGCCCCTCGATCGCTTGACCGATCGCATCGAACGTCTTCGCGTCGTGGTCGAGCAGGTAGTGAACGGACTGGTCGACCCAGGTACCGAGCGGAATCATTTCAGACATGGGAGCCTCGCGAACGCGTGATGGCCTTCAGGATAAGCGCACGATCGACCGAGCCGCAGTAGCAGCCGTCGTCGTCGACGACGGGCACCGCATTCGGGCTCGCGACCACGCGCGCGACGACGTGTTCGAGCGACGCATCGCGCCGGATGCTTTCGATCGGCCGCACGGACGGCGTCTCCTGACCGAGCGCCTCGCGCGTGACGAAGCCGCGAATCTTGCGCGCGGCATCGAGCACGAACGCGTATTCGGCGCTGCCGTTCAGCGAAGCCGCGACGTTCGCGGCATCGCACTTCGACACGATCGGCACCGCGCCCGTCTGCATCAGGTCGCCGGCAGTGAGGTAGCGGCTGGTGTCGATGCCGTCGAAGAACGCGCGCACGTAATCGTCGGCCGGGTTCGCGATGATGTCCTGCGGCGTGCCGACCTGCACGAGGCGGCCGCCTTCCATGATCGCGATGCGGTTGCCGATGCGCAGCGCTTCCTCCAGATCGTGCGACACGAACATGATCGTGCGGCGCTGCTCCTTCTGCAGTTGCAGCAGCACGTCCTGCATTTCGCGGCGCTTGAGCGGATCGAGCGCGGAGAACGCCTCGTCCATGATCATCAGCGACGGGTTCACGGCCAGCGCGCGGGCCAGGCCGACGCGCTGCTGCATGCCGCCCGACAGCTCGGACGGCAGCTTGTGCGAAAACGGCGCGAGGCCGACCTGCTCGAGCACTTCCATCGCACGGCGCTCGCGCTCCTTCTTGCCCATGCCCCCGACTTCGAGCCCGAACGCCGCATTCGACACGACGGTGCGATGCGGCATCAGCGCGAACGACTGGAACACCATGCTCATGTCCTTGCGGCGCAGCGCGGTCAGCGCCGAGCGGCGCGCCGACGCGACGTCGAGCCCATCGATCAGCACCTTGCCGGCGCTCGGATCGACCAGCCGGTTCACGAGGCGGATCAGCGTGGACTTGCCGGAGCCGGACAGGCCCATCAGCACGAAAATTTCGCCTTCCTGCACATCGAAGGAGACGTTGTGCACGCCGACGACCTGACCGGTGCGCTTGAGCACATCGTCCTTCGTCGCGCCGGCGGCGAGCATGTCGAGCGCCTGCTGCGGATTGCTTCCAAACACCTTGCACAGACCTTCGACCACAACCTTGGGGGCATCCATCGAAACCTTCTCCTCGTGTAGCGGGGACTCGCGCTTGTCATAGCGTGCCTACATAGTTGCCAGAAAAAACCCCGACCTGCCGACGAATTACGACAAACGCTTGCGCAAATACGACACGGCCGCCAGCCCCGCCCGGCGGGCCGCACCGCCGATTGCGGCGGCGCAAAACGCGCACGGCCAGCAACGACGGGCATCGCCCGCCGGACTTGTGCGCAGCAGCGGGGTGCACGGCACATGAGGTTTTGCGCCAGGCCGTTTCGGGCACGCGTCGCTTTACGACAAGTTCACGTCCGTTCCGGCGCCGATCTATTCAGACGAAAGCGCGCATTGCGTTCGCCAGTAAAAAGCATGACCGTGCAAAAAGCCGGATGGCGACACCGGACGGCGCACGCCGCGATACCGCGTCAACCCCGGAAATCCGAGCATGCACGCTGTGATACATTCCCGCAAACACGCCGATCGCGACGTTGCCGCGGGCCTTTCGCACGCGGGCCCGGCCGCACGGCGCGCGCATGCCGGTTCGCCTGCCGGCCGTGCTGAAACCGCCTCGATCCGGTGCGATCCGCGATCGAAGGACGATAACGATAGCGAGAGGGAGCAAGGCGTTGAACTGGGCATTCGCCGTAATCGGCTTCATCGTGGGCGGCATCGCCGCCTTGATCGGGGATTTCTCGGCCGCGAGCGGCTCGCTGCTCGGGGCCGCCGCCGGGTTCTGGGTCGGGCACGCGCTGCGGCAACGCAAGTTGCAGAACCCGCGCGCCACGCCCGACGCGTTCGCGATCTCCGCGACACCGCCGCCCACCCCGTTACCGCTCGCCGAGCGCGTCGCGCGCCTCGAAGCAACCGTCGACACGCTCACGCGCGAACTCGACGCGCTGCGCGCTCAACTGGCCGGCGCGAAGGCCGGCGCGGCGACCTCCGGCGGCATCGCGCCAACGGCTTCGGCCAGCGCCACATCCACGCCGCTGCCGGCGCACTTCCCGATCACGCCCACGCAACAACCGGTCGCCACACGGGCCGACCCACCGGCATCTGCTGCGACGCCGGCGCCTGCCGCGGCACCCGCACCGGCAACCGCGGCACGCACCGCCGCGGCGTCCGCTCACGCCAACATCCCTGCCGACACCGCTACCGCCACACCCGCCACCCCGATCCGCCCTGCCCCGCCCGAGCCGCCTGCGCCGCGCGAACCCGGCCTCGCCGAACGTGCGTTCAGCGCCGCGCGCGACTGGCTGCTCGGCGGCAACACGGTCGTGCGTGTCGGGGTCATCGTGCTGTTCTTCGGCGTCGCGTTCCTGCTCAAGTACGCGGCCGACAACGCCATGCTGCCGATCGAATTCCGCCTCGCGGGCACGGCGCTCGCCGCGGCCGCGCTGCTCGCGATCGGCTGGCGCGTGCGGGCGCGCCGCGCCGCATACGGCCTCGTGCTGCAGGGCGGCGGCGTCGGCATCCTGTACCTGACGATCTTCGCCGCGACCAAGCTTTACGCGCTGCTGCCCGTCGGCGCCGCGTTCCCGCTGATGGTCGCGGTCTGCGCGCTGAGCGCGTTCCTCGCGGTGCGGCAGAGCGCGCTGCCGCTCGCGTTCATGGGCAGCGCGGGCGGCTTCCTTGCACCGATCCTGCTGTCGACCGGCCAGGGCAACCATGTCGCCCTGTTCAGCTACTACGCACTGCTGAACACGGGGATCTTCGCGATCGCGTGGTTCAAGGCCTGGCGCCCGCTGAACCTGCTCGGCTTCGTGTTCACGTTCACCATCGGCGCCGCGTGGGGCGTGACGGCCTATCGCCCCGCGCTGTTCGCGAGCACCGAGCCGTTCCTCGTCCTGTTCTTCCTGATGTATGTCGGCATCGCGCTGCTGTATGCGGTGAAACGCGAACTCGCGCTGCGACACTATGTGGACGGCACGCTCGTGTTCGGCACGCCGATCGTCGCGACCGCGCTGCAGGCGTCGCTCGTGAAGGGCATGCCGTTCGCGCTCGCGTGGAGCGCGGTCGCGCTGTCGGCGTTCTACGTCGCGGTCGCCGCATGGCTCGCGCGGCGCCGCGACCGCCTCGGGCTACTGTTCGAATCGATGCTCGCGCTCGCGGTCATCTTCGCGACGCTCGCGGTGCCGCTCGCGTTCTCGGGGCCGACGACCAGCGCCGCGTGGGCCATCGAAGGCGCGGCCGTCGTGTGGCTCGGCGTGCGCCAGAAACGCCTGCTCGCGTTCGGCTTCGGGCTGCTGATGCAGGTCGCCGCGGCCGGCGCGTTCTTCACGAGCCTGCTGAGTCCAGTCGACGCGGCTGCGCTGCCGGTGCTCAACAGCCCGTATATCGCGATGCTGCTGATCGCGCTCGCCGGCCTGTTCACCGGCTGGTGGCTGCATGGGCGCGGCGAAGCGCGCGCATGGCACGCGTGGATGCCCGAGATCGGCGTCGCGGCCGCGGCGTGGGGTTTGCTGTGGTGGGTCAGCGGCGGGCTGCACGAGATCCTCGTCCATGCGAGCCGTCACGTCGACCTGCATGCCGACCGCTTCGTCGTCGATACGACCGCGCTGTTCGCGGCCGGTACCGCCTGGCTCGCGCACGTCGCGCGCCGCCGGCTCGCCTGGCCGCTCGCCGAATGGCCCGCGCTCGCGCTCACGCCGGTGCTGGCGCTGCTCGCGCTGCGCGCGTTCGATGCGCACGAAGCGCCGCTGTCGGGCATGGGCGCGTTCGCGTGGCCGGTGGCCGTCGGTGCGGGGTTTGCGCTGCTGTGGCGCCAGTCGCGCGGCGCAACCGGCGCCGCTGCGGCGAACGGCGCGGCGCCGTCCGTTGCTGCAGGCATCCTCGCGCCGCTGCATACGCTGACGTTCTGGACCCTGTGCGGGCTGCTGTCGCTCGAAGGTTTCTGGCGCGTGCGCGCGTTCGTGCCGGAAGGCGCATGGAGCTGGAGCGCATGGGCGTACGGCTTCGGCGCGCTGCTCCTGCTCGTGTCGGGCCCCGGCTCGCGCCTGCGCTGGCCCGTCGCGGCGTTCCCGCGCGCATACCAGGTGTGGGGCGCCGCGCCGCTCGCCGCGCTGCTGTGGCTGTGGAGCATCGCCAGCACGGTGAGCGACGGCGACGCAGCGCCGCTCTTCTGGCTGCCGCTGCTCAATCCGCTCGACATCGCGCAGGGGCTCGTCTTCGTCGCCTTCGCCGCATGGCTGCGTCGCCTGAAAACGCTCGGCATCGCGTGGCATCCGCGCGTCGTCGACTATCTGGCGGTCGCGACCGTGTTCCTGTGGTTCAACGCGCTGATGCTGCGCACGCTGCATCAGCGCTTCCACCTGGGCTACGACATCGACACCGTGCTGTCGTCGTTCGGCATCCAGCAGGTGTTCATGGTCGGCTGGAGCCTGTTCGCGTTCGCCGGGATGTGGCTGACACGCCGCGACGGCATCGCCCGCCTCTGCGCATTCGCGTCGCTGCCGCTGATCGTCGTGATGTGGGCCTGGACCTTCTACGCGAACTTCACGCAGGACGGCGGAAGCTGGGCGCGCGTGCCGCTGTTCAACCCGCTCGATCTCGTGCTCGCGGTCGTCTATGCGCTCGTCGCGTCGTGGTTCGTGCGCGCGCGCAAGCTCGGCTGGTCGTTCGCCACGTATCGCGTCGAGCTGCTGGGGGCGGCCGGCGCGACCGGGTTCCTGTGGCTGAACGCGATCCTGCTGCGCACGCTGCATCACTGGGCCGGCGTGCCGTACGAATTCGGCGCGATGGCCGAATCGACGCTCGTGCAGGCGTCGGTGTCCGTGTACTGGACGGTCTGCGCGCTCGCGATCACGATCTGGGCCACGCGCCGCGGGCTGCGACCGCTGTGGTTCGTCGGCGCCGCGCTGCTCGCGCTGACGGTCGTCAAGCTGTTCCTGTTCGACCTGTCGCACGTCACCGGCATCGCGCGCATCGTGTCGTTCATCGGCATCGGCGTGCTGCTGCTGTTGATCGGCTATTTCTCGCCGCTGCCGCCGAAGGCCGCCGCGCAACAGGACGGCCAACCATGAAACGACTCGCCGCCTTGCTCGGACTGAGCCTGCTCGCGTCGTTCGCGGCAGCCGACGGCGCACCGAACGCCGGGCGCGTCACGCAGCGCTTCGCACTCGACCTCGACGGCAGCGCCGCGTACTACCAGCTCACCGTGCCGCAGCCCGTGTATGCGGCGAGCCGGCGCGACGATCTCGGCGACGTGCGCATCTTCAACGGCGCGGGCGAGCCGGTGCCGTACTCGCTCGACGCGCCCGCGGCGGCCGTGCCGCCGTCGCGCACGCCGGTGCACTGGTTCCCGCTGCCGCCCGCGCGCGCCGAGAACGGCAACGCGCCGCTCGGCGTGACGGTCGGCCCGGACGGCGCGCTGCGCGCGGCCGTCGCGACGCCTTCGCGCACCCGGCACGGCGCGGACCTCATCGACCTGTCCCATACCGACGGCAGCATCGATGCGCTGCTCGTGCACATGGATGACGACAGCTACCAGGGGCGTGTGTCCGTCGAGGCCAGCGACGACCTGCGCAGCTGGCGGCCGCTCGGCAGCACGCAGTTGCTGAAGGTCGGCCGCGGCAACGACATGCTGGTGCAGGAACGCATCGCGCTCGACGGCGCGGCGCCGCGCTACCTGCGGCTGGACTGGCTCGACGGCGCGCCGGCGATCGCGTCGATCGACGTCGAGACGCATCCGCACGACGCACGCGGCATCGATACGGCGTCCGTGCCGCGCCAGTGGCGCGACGCCGTGCAGGTACGCGCCGGCGGTGCGCCCGGCGAGTATCTGTTCGACACCGACGGCGCATATCCGGTCGACCGCGTGCGCATCGACCTGCCGCAGCCGAACACCGTCGCGCGCGCGACGCTGCAAAGCCGTGCCGATGCGCAGGCGCCGTGGCGCGACGTCGCGGGCGCCGTGCTGTTCCGGCTGCAAGGCAAGGGCGGCGAGCAGCGCAATCCGCCGCTCGAATTCGCGGCGATTACGGATCGCGCGTGGCGCATCGTCGTCGACATGCGCAACGGCGGGCTCGGCGGCGGCCAGCCGGCCGTCGCGATCGGCTGGCATCCGGCCGCGCTGACCTTCGTCGCGCGCGGCACGCCGCCGTTTACGCTCGGCGTTGGCGATGCATCGCTCGTGTCGTCGGCCGTGAGCCGCGACGCCCTGCTGGTCGGCATGGCCCCGGAAGTGCGGCCCGCGCGCGTCGGCGCGGCGCTGCCGGTATCGGCGGTCGCGCCGGCGGCAGCCGCCGATGCGGATGCCTGGCGCCGCTATGTGCTGTGGGGCGCGCTGATCGTGGCGGTCGGTGTGCTCGGCGCGATCGCATGGCGCCTCGCGAAAGGCGGCGGCGACACGCGTAGCCGCGACGAGTGACGTCCACCCGCATTTGCGGGCCGCTTGACGCGCCGTTCACGTTCATCGAGCAGGCTCGTTCTTTGGGCCATCGCCACGCGGATCGCACCGATTCGCCGGGTGGCTCGCCTCCCGCCTTTGCGTAAAGACCATGCGGCGAGCCAGCGGCACGAGCCGAAGCCCGCCCGCCCGCCGCTATCGGGCCACGAAGCGGCCGTGCTGACGCGGCCGCCACGGCGACGACCGGCAACTGGCTGCACCGGCCGCGCCGCGCGCCGCGAAACGCCCGCCGCGACGCGGGCCCGACTCGCGCCGGGCCATCGCGACGATGCGCGGCGCCCACGCATGCATGACCCGCCACACGGCCGCCACGCGCGGCGCCGGCCGCGAAGCCGGCGACACGCGGCGCACGACACGTGCAACGGGCCGTTTGCACAGGATCGCGCTGTCGTAGCGCTTGCCGGCGAAGCGCATCACGTCGACCACCTCGAAGCCCTGCGCGCCGTAGAACGCCAGCAGGTGCGAAGCAGGATGCGGCGTATCCAGCGCGAGCAGCGCATAGCCGCGCAACGCGGCCCACTGCTCGGCGAACGACAGCAGCAACGCGCCGATCCCGCGGCTCTGGCAAGCCGGGTCCACCGCCACCTGACGCACGCTCGCGACGCCTTCGCGCCGGTACAGCGGGCAGGCCGACGACGGATCGGTCGCATAGAGCGTGGCCGTGCCGACGATGCGCCCGCCGCACACGGCGACATAACATTCGCCCGCTTCCGCGCGGCGGCGCGTGACGTCTTCGTCCTGATCGACGCACGTGCAGTTGAGCCCCATCGCACCGAGCCGAGCGAACGCACGATGCAGCATCGGCGTCAGTTGTGCATAGCTGTCGAATGCCGGATCGAAACGCCGGACGATCACCCGATCGGCGCACACGGTAGGCGGCGCGGCAGGGGTGCGTTCGGCGATCGTGTTCCAGGGTATCGACATGGCCATGCTCCGTGGTGAAGATGCACGAAGTCTAGGAGCGCGCTCGTTGCCGTCGCAAGAAAAAATGTCGTAAAAATCCTGGGTACCGCGGCTGGCGGAGGTGGCGAGTACGGTGCATTTCGAGGCTGTGCGCACGTCATCGCGAACGCGTCGAAGTGCCGATCGTTGCTCGCGCAAGCAACGCATCAAGCAGGGAAATCGACGCCCGCGCGCACGCCGTTGACACGTACCGCCCCGCGCGCCAGACTCGCGGCTCCGTCACCGCATCGCGAGCGCCCATGATCACCTGCTTCCTTCGCTACGTCGTCGATCCGTACAAACTCGTCGAATTCGAAACCTACGGGAAGATGTGGATTCCGCTCGTCGAGCAGTTCGGCGGCACGCATCATGGCTACTTCCTGCCGTCCGAAGGCGCGAGCAACATCGCGCTCGCGATGTTCTCGTTCCCGAGCCTCGCCGACTACGAGCGCTACCGCGAACGCTCGAAGGACGATCCGGCCTGCCAGGCCGCGTTCCGCTACGCGGAGGAAACACGGTGCATCGTCAGCTACGAGCGCAGCTTCTTCCGGCCGGTGTTCGAGTAACGGGCGCGTCGCCGCGCATCGCACCCCGTTTTTCGGCCGAGGACGAAAAAAAGCCCCGCCTGCATCCGCGCGGCGGGGCCAACCCATGTCAGTAGAGACATCATGGAGGAGACGAGCCCATCTTATCGATCGCGGCGCACCGTCCCAACCAAGCATTTCTGCTATCGATCTGCGGGGCCGCGCACACGATTGCCTCGTCGCGCGGCATATCGATAGAACGAAAAGTCGTTTTCAGAGTGGCGACGGGGTCGTTACCATCTGGTTTTAAGCCTGTGCTTAGCCGGGCAAGCCACTCCCAGGAGCGCCCCTTGACTGCATTCGATCAACACCGCCGCCCGTTCGTCGTCGGCATCGGCGGGACCACCCGAGCCGCGTCGTCCACCGAACGCGCGCTGTCGTTCGCACTGCGCGGCGCGCAAGCCGCCGGCGCGCGCACGCGCCTGTTCGACGGCCCGTTCCTGCATACGCTGCCGCACTACGCCCCCGAACACAAAACGCTGACCGACGCGCAGCGCGAGCTGATCGACGCGGTGCGCGAGGCCGACGCGATCATCATCGCGACGCCCGGCTATCACGGCGGCGTGTCCGGTCTCGTGAAGAACGCACTCGACACGCTCGAGGAACTGCGCGCGGACGCGCGCCCGTATCTCGACGGCCGCGCGGTCGGCCTGATCGTCACCGCGTATGGCTGGCAGGCGGCCGGCACCGTGCTGACGTCGCTGCGCTCGATCGTCCATGCGCTGCGCGGGTGGCCGACGCCGTTCGGCGCCACCGTCAACACGCTGGAAACGCGCTTCGAAAGCGCCGACAGCTGCTCGGATCCGAAGGTCGTCGCGCAACTCGAGACGGTCGGCGCGCAAGCGGCCGAATTCGCGCTCGCGTTCGCGTCGCATCGTGCGGCCGCGCATGCGGCGTCGGTCGATGCGCTCGCGCCCGTGCTGAAGGTCGCCAATCAGTAACCTCCGCATTCCGCCGCGCTCCTTCGGTCGACAAGCTTCGACGAGGGCGCGCGGCGCGTCTTCCGACGCGTCGCGATGTACCTGGCGCGTTGTCCCGCCTGCCGAAAACACCGTTCCCGCGTACCGCCCCGATAACGATTCAGCCCGCCGCGTGATTTGCATTGGCCGAAAGATTGGTTCACGCAGCCGGCAGGTTTTCGTACGCTGAAAGTCCGAACTTTTTACGCGCACGCCATGAACCGTACGATCCGCTACAAGGGCTATGAAGTCGCTCCCGCTGCCGCCCGGTTGCCGAACGGGCTGTTCGCCGCCAACCTGACCATCGAACGCGCGAGCGGCGGCCCGACGCCGCGCTCCGTGTCGTTCGACGCAATCGATTTCTTCTTCGAGGAAGAGCACGCCCTCGCCTACGCATCGCGCTGGGGCCGCCTCTGGGTCGACACGAACGCGTGACGCGCGCGGGGTCCGCGTGCTATCGTTTGTCAGTTAAGTTGAGCGGCATACGTGAATAAAATCAATGGCTTGCAAATCATTCCGCCATGATTGCTCGCTTCATTTTGCCATACAAGTTGAGCAAAAGTCGCTGAATTGACAAGAAATACGAGCACTCGCTAATAGGCTTGGTTCTTCCCAAGATGTGGCGGTCTATCGATCGATTTTCGTCAAGATTGGCCGAGCACTATAGCGGAAGTGGCCTCCCATGCCACCTCCGCTCACCGCTCTACTCGGCGGGACTAGCATTGACGGGAGTCGTCATCAAATGCGTCAGGGCTTCCGCCACTTGTCCGGCTTCCCGGCACTCGTAATACGCACCCGCTCCACCAGCACGGGGCCGCTCGGGTTGAGTTCGCGTGCACGTTCAATCGCTTCGCGTTGCGTCGTAGCAGTTGCGCTTGCCCGTTGCGAATTCGGACGACGAACTGCGTAATCGCCTTCATCGAGGCGACGCTCAACAAAGATCTTGTTGGTCAGCCGCGTGGGGTATCCAATTGTCGAAATTGTGGACGCAAAGTGGTCAATCTTTCCCGATCGACGTACAGGTGCTCGCGCTTGAGGTAACCAAGACCAAATTTTCGGATCCGGTTGGCGTCATCAAGCCTCACGGCGTTGCCGGCATCGACGGCATGCTCTCAAAGAGAAAAAGCAAGGGCGACTGGTGCATCTCATATGACGCTGCGGTGAGCTTCCAACTCGTGGGCGGGGACAGTGGATGGCGCCAAGCTCGACCCGGGCTGATATTCGAAGTCCTTGCCAAAGGAGATTCGGCAGCTCCGGTACTGATACTTGACGAAGTAGACAAAATCGGAAGCGGTACCAACTACCCTATCGTTCCTGTACTGCTCGATCTCCTCGAACCCGATACGGCAAGAGCGTTCTACGACGCGTTCTTTCGCATGGAATTTGATGCGAGCCGAATGATCATAGTGCTCACAGCGAATGATCTTGACAGAGTTCCGCCCCCGCTTCTCAGTCGCGTCGAGGTGTTCGATATTCCGACACCAGATCCGGAGCAACGAATGCAAATCATCCTTGCAAAGGTCGACCACTTGCAACGCTCGACAGGAAAGCATATACAGCTCGAAGAGGGTGGAGCAACAAGTCTTGCGAAACGCACTGACCTGGATCTGCGCCAACTTCATCGCACCGTCGTCGATGCGTTCGCGATCGCGCTAGCAACGGGAAAGTGTGTTGCGACGCTGGCGCCACCACCTCCGGCTAAGCGACAACCAATCGGGTTCACGCGTCACGGATAGAACGCAGCGGTTCCCCTACGGACTGCGCCGTTGTGAAGACAATGGCAGCGCCGGGATTTGAACCCGGATCTCCGACACGGTACGACGAAGGTACCACTCAACCGTCGTACCCCGCTCTCCGCGAGTGGTTCTAGCGCCGGCGCTCTATCCCTTGAGCTACGCCGCAAAAATGTTGCGTATTGCTACGCTGCGCGTGGCCATAGCCACGCGCAATTCAAAGGCACCATTGGGATTTGAACCCAGATCTCTAACGCGTACGATGGAGGCCCCCAGCGGTCGTACGACCGCTGTCCGCGGGTGGCTTTGCATCAGCGCTCTATCCTCTTAAGCTATGTCGCGTATTTCTATGCCTTGCGACCTTTGACGATTGCCAGGGGCTTCTTCCGCATCAAACGGCCGGCTTGGGCCGCACTCGGTCACCGATCGTTGGCAACTCCAGCGACAATTTGGCGAGATAAAGCGTAAGCATCTGACCGTGACCGTCTTGCCTCGATCGTCAGAAGCGTCCGTGTCGCACCATCACATCATTAACCTCCATATTCCTGCTAGTCTAACAACGAGCGAGATACGAGGCAGTACGCAAGAGAGAGCCCGGCACCGTTCGCTGCATTGCTTCGCGCCAAAAGCGGAATGGTCTGAAGCTTCACAAAATCGCAGACAAAGCATCGCAGGCAACTTCCCCCCTCGCGCCCCCTCATCAGGCCCTCAGTGCGCCGAAGACCTCGTCCAGCATCTTCTTCGCGTCGCCGAACAGCATCCGGTTGTTGTCCTTGTAGAACAGCGGATTGTCGACGCCCGCATAGCCGGACGCCATGCTGCGCTTCATCACGATCGAGGTCTTCGCCTTCCACACCTCGAGCACCGGCATCCCGGCGATCGGGCTGCCCGGATCTTCCTGCGCCGCCGGGTTCACGATGTCGTTCGCGCCGATCACCATCGACACGTCGGCTTCGGGGAAATCCGTGTTGATCTCGTCCATCTCCATCACGATGTCGTAAGGCACCTTCGCCTCTGCGAGCAGCACGTTCATGTGCCCCGGCATGCGGCCGGCCACCGGATGAATCGCGAAACGCACGTCGACGCCCTTCTCGCGCAGCACCTTCGTGAGCTCATGCACGGTGTGCTGGGCTTGCGCCACGGCCATCCCGTACCCGGGCACGATGATCACGCTCTTCGCATCGCGCAGCAGCTCGGCCGTCTCCAGCGCGCTCACCGCCACCACTTCGCCGGCCGGCTGCGCACTGCCGCCTGCTGCCGCGGGCGCACCGCTGCCGGTGCCGAAGCCGCCCGCAATCACGCTGATGAAGTTGCGGTTCATCGCGCGGCACATGATGTACGACAGGATCGCACCGGACGAGCCGACCAGCGCGCCGATCACGATCAGCAGGTCGTTGCCGAGCATGAAGCCGGTGGCTGCCGCCGCCCAGCCCGAGTAGCTGTTGAGCATCGACACCACGACGGGCATGTCCGCGCCGCCGATCGCCATCACCATGTGCACGCCGAACAGCAGCGACACCACGGTCATCACAATGAGCGGCGTCATGCCGTCCTGGACCGACTCCGCGTGCAGGAACGCGCGGCCGAACACGATCACCACCACCAGCGCGGCCAGGTTGAGCCAGTGCCGGGCCGGCAGCAGCAACGGCTTGCCGCCGATCTTGCCGGAGAGCTTGCCGAATGCGATCACCGAGCCCGCGAAGGTCACCGCGCCGATCAGGATGCCGACATAAATTTCCACTTCGTGGATCGCGTGCTCCGCGCCCGTGTACTGCACCGACGTATCGATGTAGCTCGCGAAGCCCACCAGGCACGCCGCCAGGCCGACCAGGCTGTGCATCAGCGCAACCAGCTCGGGCATCTGCGTCATCTGCACCTTCTTCGCGGCGTAGAGGCCGACCGCGCCGCCGACGAGCAGCGCAGCGACGATGTACGGAATGCCCTCGGCCGACACGCGCGGGCCGAGCACCGTGGCGAGCACGGCGATCAGCATGCCGATCATGCCAAGCAGGTTGCCGCGCCGTGCGGTCTCGGGATTGGCCAGCCCGCCGAGGCTGAGGATGAAGAGGATGGCCGCGCCGATATAGGAGACGGTAGTCAGATTGGAAGTCATTGTTGTCGTCTCCTTACTTGCGGAACATCGCCAGCATGCGTCGCGTCACCGCGAAGCCGCCGAACATGTTGACGGACGTGAGCGTCAACGCGCCCACCGCCAGGCCCAGGATCAGCCCGGACGGACGCCCCCCCGCCGCCGCGTCGCCCAACGGCGGCGCGACCTGCACCAGCGCGCCGATCGCGATGATCGACGAGATCGCATTGGTGACGCTCATCAGCGGCGTATGCAGCGACGGCGTGACGTTCCAGATCACCATGTAGCCGACGAAGCAGGCCAGCACGAACACCGTGAAGTGCGCGAGGAACGTGGCCGGCGCGAACTGGCCGACCAGCAGGAACACCAGTGCGCCGACGGCGAACGTGATGGCGAGCGACTTCGCCGACATCGGCGCGCCGCTGCCGTGGCCGTGCCCCTTGGACGCGGTGGCCGCGACCGGCGGCGTGGCGGGCTTCGGTGCGGCGGCCGGCTGCTGGATCGGCGGCGGCGGCCACGTGACGTTGCCTTCCTTGACGACCGTGAGGCCACGGATCGCGTCGTCGCTGAAGTCGACGTTGATCGTGCCGTCCTTGCCCTTGCACAGCTCCTCGACCACGCGCAGCAGGTTGGTCGCATAAAGCGTCGACGACTGTCGTGCCAGGCGCGACGCGAGATCCGTGTAGCCGACGATGGTCACGCCATGACGCACCACGGCTTCGCCCGGCACCGTCAGTTCGCAGTTGCCGCCTTGCTCGCCGGCCATGTCGACGATCACGCTGCCCGGCTTCATCGACTGCACCATCTCGGCCGTGATCAGCTTCGGCGCCGGCTTGCCGGGAATCAGCGCGGTGGTGATGATGATGTCCGCCTCCTTGGCCTGCTGCGCGTACATCGCGCGCTGCGCCTGCTGGAAGCCTTCGCTCATCACCTTCGCGTAGCCGCCGCCGCCCGAGCCTTCTTCCTCGTAGTCGACCTTGACGAATTCACCGCCCAGCGACTTGACCTGGTCGGCCACTTCCGCGCGCGTGTCGTTGGCGCGCACGATCGCGCCGAGGCCCGCCGCCGTGCCGATCGCCGCGAGGCCGGCGACGCCCGCGCCGGCGACGAACACCTTGGCCGGCGGCACCTTGCCCGCGGCCGTGATCTGTCCGTTGAAGTAGCGGCCGAACGCATGGGCCGCCTCGATGACGGCGCGGTAGCCGCTCACGCCGGCCATCGACGTGAGTGCATCCATCTTCTGCGCACGCGACAGCGTGCGCGGCAGCGAATCGATCGCCAGCACCGTGGCCCGCTTCGCGGCGAGCTGCTGCATCAGTTCAGGGTTCTGGGCCGGCCAGACGAAGCCGATCAGCGTGCCGCCCTCGCGCATGAGCGCGACTTCGTCGCTGCTCGGCGGGCGCACCTTGAGGACGATATCGCTGCGGCCCCATAGATCGGCGGCCGTCGGCACGACCTCGGCGCCGGCCGTGCGGTAGTCGTCATCGCTGAAGTTCGCGCCGGTGCCGGCACCGCTTTGCACGGCCACCGAGAACCCGAGCTTGATCAGCTTTTCGACCACGTCGGGAACGGTCGCTACGCGCCGCTCCTCGTGGGCCGTCTCCAGAGGGACCCCAATCCGTAATGTCATATCGTGAATTACCCGTAGTGGCCGTCGCAAGGAATTCGGGCCAGTAGTTCAAGTTGCTACACTCAAAAGTCACTCAAGCCGACCTCGCCAGGTACAGTTGGTGGACCGCCACTCAATACGTCAGGCTTTCCTACTATAGGCATTGCACCAGCCCTTGCCCGCGACCTGCTTGCCCCCGAACATCGGGCAAGGCGCGAACGTGTCGCTCGGCTTGCCTTGATAGAGCGTGCAATTGCTGCAGATCTGTCCAGCGGCGTACTTCGCGTACTTCGCCTTGTCGACCTTGGTCGCGTCGGCCCTGTAGCCGAGTGCCTGGGCCGTGGCGTCACTGTCGGATACCTTCGGGGAATCGGCGAATGCGAGACGCGCAAGTACCAGACTCGAAGCGACACCGGCGGTCGTGATCATAAAAGTGCGGCGAGATTTCTTCATGCAAATTCTCATCGTTTAGAGAAATTAATTGTCGACAAACCGAGAAACTTCTGGGTATCAGTTATAGAAATGAAGGCGTTACGCAATCTTCGCCATCTAATCCTAGATAAGACGCTTCCATAAAAAACGTCGAGACGGATTGCTTCATCGTGCGGCGAGACCTCTTTGCCGCGGCCCGCACGCGCCGCCTCGTGGACAGCGCGTGCCGCGATCAGGCGCGCGGCGGTACGGTCAGGTAAGGCGCGCTCGACCCGGGCCTCGCGTCCTTGATCTCCATGCGCGCGATGGCCTGCAGATGTACCTCGTCCGGGCCGTCCGCGAAGCGCAGCGTGCGACCCAAGGTCCAGCTGTCGGCGAGCGGAGTGTCGGGGCTGATTCCCATCGCGCCGAACACCTGCATCGCGCGATCGCACACGGCCGTATGCACAGTCGGCACGAGCGCCTTGATCATCGAGATTTCCTTGCGCGCAGCCTTCGCGCCGACCTTGTCGATCATCCACGCGGTCTTCAGCACGAGCAGGCGCGCCTGATCGATCTCGATGCGCGATCGCGCGATCCATTCGCCGACCGTGCCGTGTTTGTTCAGCGGCTTGCCGAACGCGACGCGCGACTGCGCGCGATCGATCATCAGTTCCAGCGCCAACTCCGCCGCGCCGATCGAGCGCATGCAGTGATGGATTCGGCCAGGCCCGAGGCGCGCCTGCGCGAGCGTGAAGCCGCTGCCTTCCTCGCCGAGCAGGTTGCGCGCCGGCACACGCACGTTGTCAAACGTGATCTCGCAGTGCCCTTCCGGTGCGTAGTGATTGATCACCGTGATGTTGCGCACGATCGTCACGCCCGGCGTGTCGCGCGGCACGAGGATCATGCTCTGCTGCTCGTGCGACGTGGCCTCGGGATCGGTCTTGCCCATCACGATGAAGATCTTGCAGTTCGGATGTGCGGCGTTCGTGATGAACCACTTGCGGCCATTGATCACATAGTCGCCGCCGTCGCGCTCGATGCGCGTCGTGATGTTCGTCGCGTCCGACGACGCGACGTCCGGCTCCGTCATCGCGAATGCCGAACGGATCTCGCCGCGCAGCAGCGGTAGCAGCCACTGTTCACGCTGCTCGGGCGTCGCGAACATGTGCAGCAGCTCCATGTTGCCGGTGTCCGGCGCGTTGCAGTTGAACACTTCCGATGCCCAGCTCACGCGCCCCATGATCTCGGCGAGCGGCGCATATTCGAGGTTCGTCAGCCCCATGCCAGGCTCGCCGGCCTTCAGGTGCGGCAGGAACAGGTTCCACAGCCCTTCCGCTTTCGCGCGCGCCTTCAGTTCCTCCATGAACGACACCGGGTAGCGGCCCGTGTGCACCTCTTCGTGCCACTGGCGGATGCGCGGCACGATGTGTTCGTCCATGAACGCGCCCAAACGGCCGCGCAATTCTTCTACTTTCGGGGTATAGCCAAAATCCATGATCGACTCCGTTCGGTCAGAAAACCGAGGCACCACCGTCGACAGCGGCGGCCAGCCCGGTCAAACAAGCACATTCACGGACGAGATACCGACATCGCCGCGACAACGTCCTCCAGCCAGCCGAAGCACCTGAGCAACGAGCCCCGCACAAGAGACATCGTCACGACTCGCGAGCTTCGACCTCTTCTTTCATTGCGGCATCAGATCGTCAGGCCGCCGTCGACGACGATGCATTCGCCGCTCGTATAGCTCGCCGCATCTGACACGAGGTAAAGTACAGTGCCTGCCATCTCGCGCGGCTCCGCATGGCGGCCCAGCGGGATCTTCGCGAGCCAGCCTCCATAGATATCCTTGTCCTCAAACAACGCGCCAGCGAATTTCGTCTTCGTGAGCCCCGGCAGCAGCGCGTTCACGCGAATGCCGAACGACCCGCACTCCTTCGCGAACGCCTTCGTCATGTTGACGACCGCTGCCTTCGTGATCGAGTAGATGCCCTGCCGGTCGCCCGGCTGCAGCGCGTTCACCGACGCCGTGTTGACGATCGCGCCGCCGCCGTGCGTCTTCATCAGCTTGCCGGCCTCGACCGACATGAAGAAGTAGCCGCGGATGTTCACGTCGACCGTCTTCTCGTACGCGGCGAGATCGGTATCGAGGATGTGCCCGAAATACGGGTTCGCGGCCGCGTTGTTCACGAGGATGTCGAGGCGGCCGTGCTTGCCGCGGATGTGCTCGAACGTCGTGGCGATATCTTCGAGCCGCCCGACGTGGCAGGCCAGCGCCTCGGCGCGGCCGCCTGCCGCGACGATCTCGTCGGCGACGGCCTGGCAGTCGTCGAGCTTGCGGCTCGACACGATCACGTGCGCGCCCTGCTCCGCGAGCAGCTTCGCGATTTCCTCGCCGATGCCGCGGCTCGCACCCGTCACCAGCGCGATCTTGCCGGTCAGGTCGAACAGATTCGTTGCCATGTTTCATTCCTCCATTGATATACATGCGGCGCGTGCCGCTTCGGTTTGTTTCAGCGCCGCGTGTCGATCACTCGCACGGCCTCGTCAGCCAGCGACCTGGTCATGTCGCCGACCTGCAGTGCCTTTGAATTCGATGCGTTGCCCTGGAGGGCGCGAGCTTTCACTCCCTGCGCGATCGCCGCAAACCGGAAAAAGCTGAATGCCAGATAGAAATTCCAATCTCGGATCGGTTCGATTCCGCGCAGCTCACAATAACGCGCGACGATCGTCGCTTCGTCAGGAATGCCGAGTTCGGCGCAGTCGTGCCCGGTCAGTCCGGGAACCAAGCCGTCGGACGGCAATCGTAGGCACATGCAAAAGTAGGCGAGATCCGCGAGCGGATTGCCGAGCGTCGACAGTTCCCAGTCGAGCACGGCCCTCACGCGATAGCCGTCTCTCGCGAACATCAGGTTGTCGATCCGGAAGTCGCCATGGACCAGTGCCGGCCGGCCCGTGTCGTCAGGGCATGCCTTCGGCAGCCAATCGATCAGCGTCTCCATCGCATCGAGGCGCTCCGTCTCTGCCGCGCGGTATTGCTTCGTCCACACACCGATCTGGCGCTCGAAGTAGTTGCCCGGGCGACCGTAGTCGGCGAGACCAACCGCGTCGACGTCAACGTCATGCAGCGCAGCCATCGTCTGCAGCACCACGTCGTAGCAGATCGCACGATCGTGCTTCGGCAGATCCGGCAGCGCGGGATCCCAGAAAATCCGACCGTCCTCGAAGCTCATCACGTAGAACATGCTGCCGATCACGTCGCGGTCTTCGCAGAGGTGATACGGATGCGCGACCGGCACCGCGGTGCCCCACAGCGAGCTCAACACACGAAACTCGCGATCCACGGCGTGTGCGGACTTCAGCAGTTCACCCGGCGGCTGGCAGCGCAGCACGTAGTGGCCGCTGCGCGCGATCAGTCGGAAGGTCGGATTCGACTGGCCGCCGGCGAACTTGTTCACGTCGACGGGACCTTTGAAACCTGGAACATGGCTCTCCAGATAGCGAACCAGCCTGGTGATATCGAGTTGCCGTGCCGTGCTCGTCATTGTTTCGATCATTCAGTCTTGTGAGTCAACGATCGGTCCGAAATGCATGCGGTTCCGGATCATTGAGGTATGGGTTGCCGTTGAACAACGTTTTATCATTGCGCGCCCAACTTAAAAGGAATCCTTATCATATCGATCAAGCTACTGATTCTGAAATTTATTTTATGAATCTCCGGGCATTCATGAAGCGAATCCTACGCGGCAAAATCAAGATTGTTTTGAAACATGACAGATGGATGAATGAGTTGTTAGCCGGTCAGATTTCGCCACTTCTATCAATGACACTGACGGCTGAGTGGGGTTGATGGTCACCGAACTTCATCATGCCCCTATGTTTTCCTCTCCACCACAATTCTTCTGGCGTTTTCGGCGCGCTCCAGCGCGCAGTATGCGTAATACAGTTCGGTCGCAAAATACGACCACGTAAGAAGAGCCAAAAATAGAAAATTGAAGACGACGTTCGTCTCCTCACCGGGAATCTTGTAGAAGTCGTATATCGAGGCAATCGTCTGACAGGTCACGAGGCCGACGGCCATGCCTAACGCGTGAAGCTTTTCGCCGGCGATCACCAGTCGTTTGATGAAGTATGCGAGATAGATCGAGAATCCGGCAAACATCACCACGTACAGGTACGGCTTCACCTTCATCACGAAATCGGCCGACATCAGGATGGCCGCCACGACGAAACCCGCGACAAAGAACAGAATGTCCGCCAACAACGATGGCTTGTATCCATGTGTAAGAACCAGAAGGCCGGCGGTGGCGATTACCGGTATGCCGAAACCCCTCGAAAACGCGTCGAGAAAATAAGAAATGTGATAACTGATCTGGGCGCCGCTTGAGAAATAGATCAACAGATTGGTCGCGGATACCGTAACCACCCACCACTCGAGCCCTATCAAATAGTTGCGTTTCTTCAAAAACTTTATGCCGTAGATGAACGAAGTCGCCATCAGAACAACGGCAGCGAAACAAAGACCTATGGTTCTAAGATCCATGACTCCTTCTCCGGGTTGAAATTCGTGAAGAACATTGCAATCGACTTGTAATTACCTGGCGATGGGTCCAGCAGGTGCTTTGTTGTCGTGCCGGTCGGCTCATTGCGGCTACCGATGGTAGATGCATCCAACTGCATCAGCGATTCCAGCATGTCGGGTTACCTCTCACCACGCCTCGAACCGCTACCGTCTGACACCGGTGCGCACATCGGTAGCGTGATCGGAGAATCCTCAAACTCCTTTATGAGGCCGGCCAATGCGCAGTGGATACAACGCCTCCCGACTGAGTGCGCCTTCGCTCAAATCTCACGCGTCAGTTCCGGTACGACGCTGAACAGGTCACCGACGAGGCCGTAGTCGGCGACGCTGAAGATCGGCGCTTCCGGATCCTTGTTGATCGCAACGATCACCTTCGAATCCTTCATGCCGGCCAGGTGCTGGATCGCGCCCGAGATGCCGACTGCGATGTACAGTTGCGGCGCGACGATCTTGCCTGTCTGGCCGACCTGGTAGTCGTTCGGCACGTAGCCGGCGTCGACCGCGGCACGCGATGCGCCCAGTGCAGCTTGCAGCTTGTCTGCCAGCGGCTCCAGCACCTTCTGGTAGTTTTCGCCGCTGCCCAGACCACGGCCGCCCGACACGATGATGTGCGCGCTCGTCAGTTCAGGGCGGTCCAACTTCGTCACTTCACGGCTCAAGAATTGCGAGACGCCCGCATCCGCTGCTGCTTCGATCTGCTCGATCACTGCGCTACCGCCTTCGGCCGCAACCGGATCGAAGCCCGTCGAACGCACGGTGATCACCTTGATCGGGTCGCTCGACTGCACCGTCGCAATCGCGTTACCCGCGTAGATCGGACGCTCGAACGTATCGGGGCTGACCACGCTGGTGATGTCCGAGACCTGCGCCACATCCAGCAACGCAGCCACGCGCGGTGCGATGTTCTTGCCGTAGGCAGTCGCCGGCGCAAAGATGTGCGTGTAGCCCTCACCCGCCGTTACAACCAGTGCCACCACCTGCGCCGCCACGTTCTCCGCCAGGCCGTCACCCAGGTGCGCCGCATCGGCGTGCAGCACCTTCGTCACGCCGGCGATTTGCGCCGCTTGCTGCGCTGCCGCACCGGCGTTCGCACCCGCAACCAACACGTGCACGTCGTCGCCACACTGCAGCGCCGCCGCGACGGTATTCAGCGTCGCTGCCTTGATCGATTGATTGCCTACCAAGGAAGCTTCCTTTGGGGTGTCGGGTTCTGCAATGACCAGAATGCTCATGTCGTCTCTGCTCCCTCTCACAACACCTTCACTTCGTTCTTGAGCTTCTCGACCAGCGTCGCCGCGTCCGGCACCTTCACGCCGGCCGCACGCTTTGGCGGCTCGACAACCTTCAGCGTCTTCAGGCGCGGACTTACGTCAACGCCCAGGTCCGCGGGTCCCACCGTCGACAACGGCTTCTTCTTCGCCTTCATTATTTCGGGCAGGGTCACGTAGCGCGGCTCATTGAGGCGCAGGTCCGTCGTCACCACAGCCGGCAGCGACAGCGAAACCGTCTCCAGGCCGCCGTCGACTTCGCGCGTGACCTGTGCGCGGCCATCGGCCACCGTCACCTTCGAGGCGAACGTCGCCTGCGGCAGCTTCGCGAGCGCGGCGAGCATCTGGCCCGTCTGGTTCGAATCGTCGTCGATCGCCTGCTTGCCGAGGATCACCAGTTGCGGCTGCTCCTTGTCGACCAGCGCCTTCAAGAGCTTGGCGACCGACAGTGGCTGCAGTTCCTCGTCGGACTCGACCAGGATTGCGCGGTCCGCGCCGATCGCCAGCGCCGTGCGCAGCGTCTCCTGCGCCTGCGCCGCGCCGGCGGAGACAGCGATCACTTCGCTCGCCACGCCCGCCTCCTTCAACCGTACTGCCTCCTCGACCGCGATCTCGTCGAAGGGATTGATGCTCATCTTGACGTTCGCGACATTGACACCCGAGCAGTCTGCCTTGACGCGCACTTTCACATTGGCATCCACCACGCGCTTCACCGCTACCAACACCTTCATTGCCCCTCCAGATTCAATCTCGTCACTCCGTCAGCTCGGACACAAAGGCATGCCAATCGGATTGCCGACGTGTCCGCCTGACGCATCAATTTAAAGTGTTGCCAAACATAGGTCGTGTTGCATGCGCATGCGGCCCCCGCACTCGATGTGCGCTGATTCCTGCTGCTGCGTTGCTACGTAGACATTCGCCACTCCGGTCTCGTTTGCGCACCAGATTTAGATCGAAAGCCCTCCCGAAACTTCGATCGCTTCCCCGTTGACAAAGCTCGCGTCGTCGGACGCAAGGAATGCATAGACGTTTGCGATTTCTTTTGGCTCGCCCAGGCGCCGCTGCCAGCAGTTGGAGCGAAATCCGTCAAGGACCTTCTCGGGCATCGTTTTCAGAATGTCCGTCTCGATAAAGCCCGGGCAGACGGCATTCACGCGAATCCCTTTCGGCCCGAGTTCTCGCGCCCAGGTTTTCGTAAATCCGATTACGCCGAACTTGCTGGCGGCATAGTTCGTCTGCCCGAAATTACCGTAGATACCAACCACGCTCGACGCGTTCAGGATGACCCCGGATTGCTGCTCAAGCATTGCACCGATCACCGCCTGCGTGCAGTTGAACACCCCCTTGAGGTTGACATCGATCACCCGGTCAAACTGCTCTTCGGTCATGCGCGCTACCTTTGCGTCCAGCGTGATGCCCGCATTGTTGACCAGGATGTCGATACGGCCATACTTCTCCACGACATCCGCGGCCAAGGCTTCGATGCCCGCGCGGTCGGTGACGTCCAACGAATACGCAGCAGCCGTGTAGCCTTCCGATCTCAGGCTACTGGCCTCTTGCTCAACCGCATCCGTTGCCCGGTCGCAGAGAATCACCGTAGCGCCTTCACTTGCGAACTTGCGCGCGGTCGCCTGCCCGATACCTGCGGCCGCACCCGTGATGACGGCCACCTTGTTTTTCAGTTTCATGACTTCAACACTCTTAATAAATTGCAGAACGCGTTGTCGAGCTGGTACATGCGAGGCTCGAAAGATTGCGCACATCCGACTCAGTACTTGACTGCCATCGAACGTGTCAGGGACAAGGCCGGCGCCGCGACTCGCGGCGGCCTTGCGGCCCCAGTTAGCTGCTGTAAGGGACGGTCTCGCCAAACGCCGTGCGGCCATTTTGCGCGCGTTCCAAAGCGCGGTAGGCAAAATAGATCGCAACTTCGAAGTAAGCCCATGTGCACAGTGCAAGCGTGTAGAAATTGAAAACGACGTTCGTTTCTTCTCCAGGAATTTTGTAAAAATCATTGATGCACGCAATGGCTTGGGAAGTCACCAAAGCTAACAACAAAGCCATCGCCTGGCGTGTCGCCCCGACGCCCAGTAACCTCTTGATGAAATAGACGAGATAGAGTGACATCAAGGTCCACATCAACAAATAGTAGTAAGGCAAGGCTCCACTCATGAAGGACGTCCCGACCAGAACGAACGCTCCCGCGAACGAAGCCAGAAATACGCCAATATCCTGTCGGATTGACGGTTTATATCCGTGTGTAACCGCCATCAGACCTGCAACCGAAATAATTGGCATTCCAAAACCTCTGGAAAACGCGTCGAAAAAGTGCGATATCTCATACAAGGCTTCCGACCCGGTGGAAAAGAATCCAATGGCGTTCGTCGAAGAGATTCCGACAATCCACAACTCCACTCCAAGAAGATAGTTGCGCCTTTTTACGAACTTCCAGCCGTAGACGAACGAACTCACCGCCAGCAGGGCGCTGGAAAGCACAAGAATGAGAGATCTGAGATCCATGATTCAACTCCAATACCAATGATCGGTTGCGTCCGACGCGTCAATGTTTCTGCCCGAGGCTGGCGAGATAGTTGGCGATTGCCTTGCGGTCCTCCAGTGAGGCGCCTTCAGCGATGCGTTTCATCATGCCGGTCGGCTCGCTGCGTGTGCCGGAGGCAAACGCGTCGAACTGCGCCAGGATGTAGTCGTAGCCTTGTCCGGCCAGACGCGGAAACTGGTCATGTCCCATCAGTTGCGCCCCGTGACATGCCGCGCAGTTCCCCCCGGTCACCAATTGCTGCCCCTTTCCGAGCAGTTGCTGATCCGGCTTGAAGTAGTGGTTCTCAGCGACCGTCTGCTTGGAAAAATAGTCCGCCAGGTCTTTGATCTGCGCATCATCCATCGTCATCGACAACGGTCCCATGCTCGGACTGCGTCGCGCGCCGCTCGCAAAATTGTGGAGCTGCGTTTCCAGATAGCCGGCAGGCTGCCCCGCGAGGCTTGGATAGCCTTGGTGCAGCGAGTTGCCCTTGACGCCATGACAGGCGAAGCAGGTATCGTTCACGTGTGGCCAAGGGCCTCCGTCGGCTTCGTATGCCTTGGCCGACGCGTCCATAAAACGATCCAGCCGATAGAGATCGAGCAGATCCGGGCCAAAGAGGATCAGCGCGAGAACAGCAGCGATGGCGGCAACGCTAATCACAATGCGTTTCTTCATACCGGCCCCCTTATGCCCGACGCAGTGCATTGAGCACTTGGAGAGACGCCTGATGACCGGAGCGCACGGCGCCATCCATGTAGCCGGCCCAGATCTCTGCGGTCTCGGTGCCCGACCAGATCAGGTTGCCGCACGCCGGGCGCAGTGCTTCGCCATGAGTGCTCCAGAACCCCGGCGGGATGGCGGAGATGCATGTAATGGACCAGGAGTCCATCCTGCCCCAGTCCTGATCGTGATAGGCCACCGGTGACAGAGCTTCACGGCCCCATGCCCGGGCATAGAGCTCGGTCAGTATTGACTTCGCTGCCTCTGGCTCAGACGGGAGCTGTGCATTCACAACGAAGGCGTTGACGACTCCGATTTCTCCCCCCGGAGGCGAGTTGTCGAAGGCCCAGATCACGGGTCCATTGGCCTGGAAGATGTGCCCGTTCAGACCTTTGTCACGCCAGAACGGACGGCGGTAGACCATGGCCGTCTTGCGCGCAGGCGAATGCGCAGGCCACGCACGTTGCAATGCGGCACGCTTTTCCGGCAACGGAGGGTCGAACTGCACCTGGTGACACAGGGCCGGATGGATGGCCATGATGACTTTGCGGGCGCGCACTTCACCATGGTCCGTATGCAGCGTGACGACATCGCGGTCCCAACCGGTAATCTGGCGCACGGGCGTCGACAGGCGCACCTTGTCGCCCAGTTGCTGCGCCATCTTGATGCTCAGGATTTGCGAGCCGCCGACGAAGCGGGTTTCCTGCGCACTGTGCTTGATGCTGTCGAGCTGCGAGTAGTCACAGTCCGCCGAATTGACCATCGACAGGAAATGCAGGAGCCCCATCTTGGCCGGCGCCGCACCGCCGGAAAGCGTGATGCTTGCGTTCCAACCGACCTGATCTTCAGGTTTGATGTTCTGCTTTCCGAGCCAGTCACCGACCGAGAGCTTGTCCAGCTCACCGACCTTTGGAGATTTCCAAGGGGCGCCCGAAGGCACGTCACGCGATAGTCGGCTGAGCTTTGCGCTGACCGCCTCATCGGTACCGAACGTCCCGTTCAGATCGACTGCCACCCGGCCGTCGCCGCCCAGAATGACAGTCTTGCCCTCGTAGTAGCTCGGAAACGTGCCGACCTCCAGCTGGCGGGCGAGATCCGCCACTGCGGTCTGACCGGGTCCGATCCACTGACCGCCGACTTCAGTGACGTAGCCACCTTCGATGTTGTAGTTGAGCGTGCGCCCACCTACTCTGTCTCGCGCCTCCAGGACTACGAAGGAGTTACAGCCCGCCAGCTGCAGGTCGCGCGCGGCCGTCAAGCCTGCCAGCCCTGCGCCGATGATGGCGACATCAAGCACGCCGTCCGATATCTGTCCAGCCTTGGCGGTACCGGCATCGGCCTGCCGGACGCCAAGCGCCAAACCGCCTGCTGCAGCCGCAACGCCAGCGTATTTGAGCCATTGCCTACGCGGCAGGTTGGCTGGGGTGTCCGGGGGAGAATTCTCTGACATGGCGTTTCCATGACTGCTATCAATGTGTTGTTGCTTCGTAGACGTCATCGCGGGGCGAGCACGAACCTGCAGGTGTTTCGGCCGCAACGGATGCTTCGGTGCCTGTCTGCACCCACTCGCGACGCTTAATCCTTCGTCCACCCGTTCTGATAAAGCTCCCCGGCAAGCACACCCAGGCGCGACGTGAGGATGTAGTTCTCGCCGTCTTCGATCAGGGCCGAACGCGCATCGCGGAAGATCTTTTCGATCGGGAATTCGCGCGTCGTACCGTTGCCGCCGAAGAGCTGAAACGCCTCGTGAGTGATCTTCATCGCCTCTTCCGTGACGCTCACCTTGGCCTGTGCGGTCGCATAAGGGTGGCTCACCGGCGACATACGCGAATATGCGAGGCTGCGGCGTGCGATCGCACGCGCCATCTCCAGCCGGCGCAGCATCTCGCCGATGCGCAGGTGCGTCATCTGATGGTCCATCAACAGTGCGCCGCCTTGCTTGCGCTGGTGGCAATAGTCGAGCGCCAGCTCAAACGCCGAACGCGCCACGCCAACAAAGGTCTGGCACATGTGTGTGCCGGCGTATGACCACGTCGACGCGAGGTTGCCGAGATAGTCGTCCTTCAGCGCAATGGCGAAGCGCTTCGGCACCTTGACGTTGTCGAAATAGATCTCCCCCTGTGGCAGCGAACGCTGGCCGATCTTGTCGAGCGGCTTACCTCGCGAGACCCCCGGCAGATCGAGTGGAATGATTACCCCGATGCCATTGGTAAACGTGCTGTGATCGCCGGTGCCGTAGAACCCGTCGCCATAGTCGGCCGCCATGTAGGCGAGCGCGACCTGTGCCACCGCCCCGTTCGACACCCACGCCGAACTCTGGCCGTTGATGATGATTTCATCGGCGCCGACCTTCGCGGTGACGTTGCCGACTGGCTGCCTTCCGCCAGCGCTGAGTTCTCGGCGATAGAGGATTGCGGCGTCGGAGCCTCGGTCGGGTTGCGTATTCATCCAACAGCCAACCTTCCCGGCACACATTTCGATCAGTTCCTGATTGCCGACCGTCTGGGCCATCATCATCGGCATGCTCGCGGCACCGATCGAAATGGCGAAGCCCGCGTCGCCCCAACCGAGTTCCTCACCAATGATCGACTCGATGCGGATCGCAACTTCGGGGGGAAACTCTGCTATCAGTTGCGGATCGAGCCCGAGCTTTGCGCTCTCGATGATTGCGGTCCAGTACGGAGATCCAGGGGCAACCACTTCCTCCGGCGTCATGCGATCGAGTTCTCGGCCGATCGGCCGCAGGATGTCGCGAGCAAAACGGTGGACCGTGCTCTGGATCGCGCTTTCCTCTTCGCTCAACGGCGTCTCGAAACCTGTCAGCCCGACCGACGGTAACTCTACGTTTTTCTTCAGGCGAATCATTTCGTGCTCCTCTTCTTCTGGAATGCGTTGGACCGGACTACGGGGTGTCCAGCCCTCTCAGTTGCAGGCTTTGGAAAACGAGCGGAATGGTCAGCTAACCCGCATCGCACTTTCAGCTCTTCGTTGTTTCACTGGCGAGACGCTCTAGCTGAACCGACACGCGGCACCATTCGAACCTAATACAACGCTCGATCGACCTAACATATACGCCTATATGACCTAATAGTAGCGCCGCACAGACCTACTATCAAGGCGATTCGAGGCAGGGAAAACACCGACTGGTTCGGCAACATTTCCGGAGATCCCGGCGATTCCACGGGGTCCGTACTGATACAACCGAGCTCGGCGACGAGTCAGCAGCAACGTCAACCGCATTTCCATTTCAGAAACGCCTCGCTGATTGAACGTCGCACAGAAGCACCCACACACCACCGACATGACCTACAACTTGTGGCAGGAAAAATTGAGAGGAAACAGAGGGCGTTAGAGCGGGACGCAGGCAATCGCAAATCAAGCAACTGCCTTGGGCACGATCAGTGTTCGTTGCCGTGGAACCTCGGAATCTTTCGCTCATCAGGAAACAACGCGGAGGCAAACATTCACGACTGGCTGCTTTACCCTCGGCCGGAGATCGCCATAAGGTTTCGCTGATCGATAGCCAACCTCAATCCTCAAGGAGCGTAAGCAACCGCAGCTATCCCCGTTGTGCAGCTGCATCGCGCACCTTCCGATTCAGCCAGTCATCCAAGGCGTTCGCCCCTGCCAGTGCCCCATTGACGGCACACCAGCGGAACGGCTCAGGTAGTGTCGAGGGCGTCTCGTGGTGCAACGCCACAAGCAGTGGCGGCTCGGTGCCGCGAATCCGCTGTGCAATCATGTGCCCAACCATGGATTGAGCTGCTACGCCATGCCCGGAACACCCCGCGGAGTAGTAAATGTTCTGATTCGCTCCGGTTCTGCCGACGACGGGAAGCGCGTCGTTCGCGAAGCTGATATAGCCGCTCCAGCATGCCCGCAAGGCGATATCTTTCAAGGTCGGGAAGCGGTCATGGAGGGCCACCCTCAACTCACGATACTGATCGTAGTCGGGTACATTCGGCGTCTTCGATCCGTACGGATAGTGGATGCGCTTGGTGGTCACCAGGAGCGTGTCGCGCGCCGTCAGGCGATGGCTTTCCATGGTCCAGTGCGCCGTCACGATGCCTTCACGCCGTGGCCAACCCAGTGACGCCAGTTGCCCTTTGGACAACGGTTCTGTCTCGATCGCCGAGATCCGCAATGGCACTACCTTGTCTGCAAGCAAACCGAGCTGTGGTGTGTAGGCATTGGTGGCAAGCATCAGCACCGGAGCACTCGCGTTACCCCGCGGGGTTTTCACCTGAATGACGGGGCCTTCGGTGTAAGACAGCAACGGCGTGTTTTCGTAAAGCTTCACGCCGGCCTGAAGCGCAGCGCGCCGCAGCCCCAGCACATATTTGCCGGGATTGAGCGTGCCGCCGCGCGGCACATAGTTGCCGAAGAGGAACGCTGACGGGATTCCGCGGGCGCGCATTTGAGCCTCGTCTAGAAACTCCGATTGGAGCCCCAGCTCGGCGCCGACCCGCATGCTCTCACGCACTTTCTCTTCCTGGGACGGATGAACGCCAGCACGGATCAGCCCAGACTGGTTGTAGTCGCAATCGATCCCGTGTTCCTTGAGCTTGCCCTCGACGAAGGCGACGGCGTCTTCATAGTAGCGAACGATCTGCTTTGCGCGCTCGATGCCGATGCCCTTGAGGAACAGCTCGTATTCGAGCCCCAGCGCACCGGCCAGGTAGCCCGCATTGCGCCCGCTCGCACCAAAGCCGGCAAACTCACGCTCGAGCACGATCACTTTCGCGCCCTGCTTCGCCAGTTCCAGGGCGGCGGAAAGGCCAGCAAAACCGGCACCCACGATCACCACATCGGCACTGACGTCGCCTTCGAGCGCCGGCTGCAATTCATCCGGCTTTTCCACCCATCCACCCAGCGCGCGATATTTTTCCAGGTCAGCCGTCTCGTTGGCGTCCACTGCCGATTCGGTGCATGCGTTTTGCATCGCTGCCAGGGCTGGCACAACGACCGCCGTGGCCGCTGCACCTTTCACAAACGTACGCCGAGTCATTCCGGAACGCCCGTTCTGCTCGTCCTGCTTGGTATCGACGACTTGGCTCATCCCAGACTCCCTCAATCCTTGCTCAAGATGTGCACGGCGAGCGCGGCCTCTTCGATGCCTTGTAATCCCCCGCCGTTTTCCTGAATCGCGTGGCGGGCACCTCGCACTTGGCGTGCACCTGCCTCTCCACGCAATTGCGTGACCAGTTCATAAAGCTGGCCGATGCCCGTCGCGCCCAACGGATGACCTTTCGATTCGAGGCCGCCTGACGTATTGATGGGGATGCGCCCACCGATCGTGAAATCGCCGCGTTCAGCAGCCACGCCGCCCTCACCGAGCAGCGCCAACCCGAGGTTTTCAGCCTGAATGATTTCGCCCATTGCCGATGCGTCATGCACCTCGGCAACGTCCATGTCTTCAGGGGTAAGGCCAGCCTGCTCATAAGCTTGCAGCGCGGCCAGGCGGCCGATGTTCTCTTCCGGCTCGTCGATGCCGCGATGCGTGAAGCTGCGCATCACGCTTGCGGCGACTTTGATGCAACGGCTGCGATCGGCACCAATGCGCCGCAGTCCCTCTTCTGTACAGAGGATCGCCGCAGCCGCACCGTCCGTAACCGGCGCACACATCGGCAGCGTGATCGGATAGGTGATCGGCGGTGCCGCAAGCACCTCGTCAATGGTGAAGGGCTTACGGAACTGCGACATCGGGTTGTGTACCGAATGCCCGTGGTTCTTTGCCGAGACGGCTGCGATCTGGCGCTGCGTCGTGCCGTATGTTTTCATGTGATACCGGCACAGCGCGGCATAGATCGACATGAAACGGCTGTAGGGCCGGTCGGACTCGGAGCCGCTAGGCGGCTCGACGCCTTCACCCAGCTTCACCAGGTTCGCGAAGTTTTCGTCGACGCGCGACACATCCCATCCGCCCTCGAACAGGGCGAAGGCCTTCGCCTTGTCGGGAACGTTCATCTTCTCCGCGCCGATCGCCAACGCCACATCGCATGTGCCGGCCTTCAGGCTCTGCACCGCCAAATGCACAGCGGTGCTGCCCGATGCGCAGGCATTCTCGACGTTGAACATCGGAATGCCCTCAAGCCCGATCTTGCTGAACACAACCTGGCCCGGGATCGATATTTGCCCTTGGAGGTGTCCATTGGTTACGCCCGAATAAAACGCCGCGCCGATCGCGTCCGCATTGCAGCCTGCGTCATGCAAAGCGCCGCGCAGCGCCTCGCCGGCCAGATCGTCGATGCTGCGCTCGATGTGCCGACCGAACACGGTCATGGCGATACCGACAATGTAGATGTTGTTCATGGTGTGTCGCTCGTAGAAGGCCTCTTAGATCTTGCGTTGCTGGCCTTGCCAGTACTGCTCGCGCAGATCTTTCTTCAACACCTTGCCGACGGTGCTGCGCGGCAGCGCGGCGACGAAGTCCACACTCTTCGGCGCCTTGACCGAACCGAGCTTGTCCTTGCAAAGCGCGACGAGTTCCTCGGCGCTCACGCTTTGGCCGACGTTAAGCTCCACGACTGCCTTCACCGCCTCGCCCCACTTGTCGTCGGGCACGCCGATCACCGCGCAGTCCTGCACCGCCGGGTGCGCCCAGATGACCTGTTCGACTTCGCTCGGGTACACGTTGAAGCCGCCGCTGATGATCATGTCTTTCTTGCGGTCGGTAATGTGCAGGTAACCCTCGGCATCCAGGTGGCCGATGTCGCCGGTGTGCAGCCAGCCGTCGACGATGGTCTCCGCAGTCTTGTCCGGAGCCTTGAAATAGCCCTTCATGATGAGATCGCCGCGCACGCAGATTTCACCGGTCTCGCCTTGCGGCAGCACCTCGCCCTGATCGTTCAGGATCTCGACGCGGATCAGCGGGTTCGGTCGGCCGACTGAAGACAACCGTTCATCAGGCGCAATCCTTCCGTCGACGAAATGCTCGGTCGGCGTCAAGTAGGAAATCGACGCTGCGGCCTCCGTCTGCCCGTAACCGCCGGCCATCACGGGGCCGAACACCTCGATCGCACGCTTGAGCTTCTCCACCGACATCGGCGCGGCACCGTAGAGGAAGTACTTGAGCGACGAGAAATCCTGCTGCTCGATGCCCGGGATATCGAGCAGGCGGTAGATGACCGTCGGCGGCAGGAAGAACTCGGTGACTCGATGCTTCGCGATGGTGGCCAACAGCAACGCGGGCTCCGGCTTGGGCAGCACCACCACCGTGCCACCGCGTGCGGTACAGGGCAGAGACAACATACCTGCGGTATGCGTCATCGGCGCCGCGGCAAGGTTCACCGGACGATGTGCGCCATACGGGAACGCGATCATGAACTGGGCGAAGTAGGCCTGAAACGCGCGATGCGTATTCATCACGCCCTTCGGTGCGCCGGTCGTTCCACCCGTGGCCGACAGCGTGACAATGTCGTCCATATCGTAATCGACACGCGGCATCGTCGTCGGCTGGCTTCCGCTCCACGTTGCAAGCGATGGCGCCCACGGCAGGTCGGCATCGATGCACACCCAGAGCTTCACCTTTGGCAAACTGGCGCGCAGTTCTTCGATGATCGACGCGAAGGCTTGGGTGAAGAACAACGCCTCGCAGTCGAAGGCGTCGAGCACGTACCGGTTCTCGGCAGGCGCGTTACGCCCGTTGACGGGGATGTACACCATGCCCGCGCGCCACATGCCGAGCGTGCAGCCCCAACCGATCACGTCGTTGTCCGCCCATACTGCAGCCTTCGCCTCCTTCTCGAACCCGCTGGCAAGCAGCCCGTTCGCAATGCGGCATGAAAGCTCGCCGATCTCCCGGAACGAGAAGCTTCGCTCATCCTGGACATAGGCGATGCCGTTGGGGTTGATGCGCCACCCACGGTCGAAAAAATCAATGATTGCCATTTCCGTATTCCTTTGAATCCATACCAGGTCGATGATGGGGTGCCCCATGCCTTCCGTGTACGGGTTGAGCCAACCGCGCAGTGCCCTCGCGTGTACAGTTACAACTGCGAGATCGTTGCGCGCGCCAGCCCGCGTTGCTCGAGGAAACCGAGCAGGTAACGGTGGCCGAACGCCTTCGATCCAGATGCAAAACCGACCTTGGCCGTATCGCCATCGAGGAGCTTGATGGCGCCGGCGGCATGAAGCGCTCCGGTCGCGATATACGGCGTGATGCCGTGCAGGGTTGCCCGCACCGCTGCGAGCTGGCCACGGCCGATTGCGAAGTCAACGGTGCGATGCAGCGAAGTGCGCTCGCGCGGCGGCATGGCCGGCGTGGTCGAATCGACGAGTTGCTTGAGCACCGCTTCCTGTTGCTCGCGCGGCAGGTGCGCGTATTCGGCATCCCACTTCTGGCCGAGCGCATGCACCATCTGCATCGCGTTGTTGTCGTAGAAGCCCACGCACGAGATGCAGCTGCGCACGCGCGCGTCCTGCTCGAAGTACACCGGCAGCGACGTACCACCCCACGGCAGCGCAAACACCGGCTGCAGGAAATCTGGGGAGGAGACGTTGAACGAAGCGTGCTTCTCATGCGGCACCAGCTTCTTTTCCCACAGGTAGCACGCTTCCTGGCGGTAGCCCCCGAAGATCGTTGCAGTGGAGCCCACGCTCACACCGGCGCCAGCGCCACGTGGACCGCGCGCCAATGTAGCCGTCTCCAGTGCATCGACGCCCGGCGTCTCGAGCGCCAGCTCGGCGGCGATCTCTGCAAACGAGTACATGTACGCATTCGACGGCGACACCAGCAAGCCAGCCTGCTGGTACAGGTCGCCAAACTGCTCACGCACCTGGCGCATGTAGTGCTGCTCGCCGGTGGTGTCGAGGTAATGGCAGCCAGCCTTGAGTGCCGCCTCCACCGCAACCAGCCCGAAATAGAAGAACGGCCCGACGGTGGCACACACGACTTTGGCGCCACGGAATGCATTCACGAGCGAGTCGACGTTGTGTTCGGCCTCGATGATTTCGTAGTTCGCCGACTCAAGGCGCACAACGCGCTGCGCCATCATTTCTTTCGCACGGGCAGCATTGCGTGCCACGGCGGTGAAGGGAATGTTCTGGTCGATCAGCCAGTCCATGATCAGCATGCCGGTGTAACCGCTTGCGCCATAGACGACGACGGGGTGCTTTGCCATGATTTGTCTCCTGATAGTTCGGTTGTTGAGAGTTGGGGCAATCCAATACACGTCGATACCCGATCCGCCCTGTGCATCGGGCATCCGTTCCGGCAACGCTCCAGGAACGTGAAGCGCGTGCCGATTTCTGTTTCCCTTCAAGGGTTGGCATCAGAGCGTGTGAATCCGGTCGTCACTTTGTAGATCACATAGTAAAAATTAGTAATCCTTTACAATCAAAGAGGTAGCGTGGTCGAATACCCGCCTATGACGGCTTCAGCGCCGATTCCGTGTTGTCGAATCGAAACGCGCGCGAGCCTACTTAGTGCACAACTGCTCCATCGTGACTAGGTGTCAACCCTGCCAGGTAACGCGCCACTGCCGGGATCTCTTCGCTCGACAGCGTTGCGGCAAGGCCATTCATGGCGCCCGTCTGATCCTTGCGTGCCCCCGTCTTGAAGTCGGCGAGCTGTTTCGCTAGATAGTCCGCCCCTTGTCCTGCTAGACGCGGCACCTGATCCTTTCCCATCAGATTCGCGCCGTGGCAAGCTTGGCAACCCCGCGCCTGGATGAGAGCCAGTCCTCGCTTTTCGAGCGCTGCATCGGCTGAAACATCTTCGGTTCGAGCTGGCGTCTGCCGGGCAAAGTAGGTGGCGAATACGTCGATCTGCGCATCGGTCAGGTCCTTCGCCAGCGGCCCCATGTATGGGTTGGGCCGCTGGCCGCTGGCGAACGCATGCAACTGAGCGGCGATATACGCCTTCGGCTGACCGGACAACGCGGGGTACCACGCGTTGAGCGACTGTCCGCGTGGCCCATGGCAGACAAAACAGGTCTCCTGAGGCTGCGGCCACGGGCCGGCATTGGCCTTGTTCGCCTCGCCGATCTGGTACATCGCCTTCTCGTAACGCATGCCGTCCAGCAGGTCGCGTCCGTAGAGCGCGCCGGCAACGGCAGCTGCCGCAACCGCAACAACGGTGACGATGATCAAGGTTCGCTTCATTTACGCCACCTTGCCTTGATGGGTCAGCGCGGCCAGCGCCTGCAAAGCGGCCCGATGGCCGGAGCGTACCGCACCATCCATCGCACCAGCCCAGATGTCAGCGGTTTCGGTGCCCGACCAGATCAACCGGCCCACCGCGGGGTGCAGGAATTTCCCCCACTTCGTCCAGAAACCCGGAGGAATCGGATGAATGCACTGCAGCGTCCATGGATCAACCTTGCCCCAGTCGAAATCGTGGAACTGCGTTGGGCGCAGCGCCTTGTCTCCGAAAGACTTGGCATAGATGGCAGACAACATCCGCTCGGCGGCCTTTGGCTCGCTGGGCAACGACCCCGGTGACACGAATGCAGAGATCACGCCGACCGAACCGTCTGGAGGCGAGTTGTCATAGGCCATGAAGACCGGCCCTCCAACCTGGAAGATCTGCCCGTTCAGGCCATCATCCCGCCAGAATGGCTTGTCATAGACGTGCACCGTCTTGCGCATCGGCGCGTTCGCAGGCCATCGTTGCTGCAACTGCGATCGCCCTTGGGGCAGTGGCGGATCGAACACCACCTGATTGCACAGCGCCGGGTTCATCGCAACGATCACCCGGCGGGCGCGTACCACGCCTTGATCGGTGAACACCTCGACGAGGTCCTGATCCCATCCGGAAATCTTGCGCACCGGGCAGGACAGTTTGACCTTGTCGCCAAGTTCCTTGGCCATCTTGGTGCTGAGAATCTGCGAACCTCCGACGAAGCGCGTTTCCTGCGCACCGCCCTTGGTTGACTCGAGTTGGTCCAAATTGCAGCTGGCACTGTTGATCACCGACAGGTAGTGCAGCAATCCAAGCTGCGCCGGCGCGCCGCCAAGCGACAGTTTCGCTGCAACACCGAGGAAATAACCCTCTTCATACTTCACACCCTGCTGCAGCAACCAGTCGCCATATGTGAGCTTGTCGAGGTCTGCCGCGGTCTTCGCTTGCCAGGGCATATCGGACGGCACACCGCGCGCGAGCGCGTTGAGCTTGGCGGCGATCGCCTCGTCACCGCCGGCCGTACCGTGGAGGTCCTGAGCCACCCGTGCATCCCCGGCGAGAATGACGGTCTTGCCAGCGTAGAAAGTTGGGAACGTGTCAACGTCGAGCTCGCGCGCCAGATCGGCGATCGCCGTCTGGCCGGGGCCGATCCATTGCCCACCGGCCTCGGAAACGACACCGTGCCCAAGATCGTGGTTGTAGGTACGTCCGCCCACGCGATTACGCGCCTCCAGTACAACGAACGACTCGCACCCGGCACGCTTCAGGTCGCGGGCGGCCGTGAGCCCCGCAAGGCCCGCACCGATGATGACGACATCCAGCACATTGCGCTCGGCATTCGTCGCCACGGCGCCTTCCGCCACCGATACCTTGCCCGCCGCCAGCGACACGGCACCCGCAGCGGTCATGCGCAGGAGCTGGCGTCGCGTCTCCAAATCGGGCTCACGCTTCGGCATCGTCTGCGATGTCCCTATCTTTTTCACTATGTTGTTCCTCTATCGAACATGATCAGTACGACCGCTGCACCCGGATCGAGACCACGAGCCAGTTCAAAGTCCAGCCAGCACGCCGCCATTCGAAAACAGGATCGGCTTGCCGCCTGCATCGATCACGACCGCGGTGAGTGCTGCCCGATCCGGACGCTGCGCCACCTCGAACGGCGCGCCATCGGCTCGCTGTTTCATGACCAGTCCGTCGAGGCCGACAGCAATCAGTCCGCTGCCGGCCGCCACGAGACTGGTGATCGAGCTCTTGGTTTCTGCCTTCAATGCAGACCAGGTTGCGCCTCCATCACTGCTCTGGAACAGGCTGCCAAGCAGGCCACCAACGACGATGCGACCATCCGGCATCGCCACGCCCGACCACAGTGAGCCTTTGCCGCCCGTCGCCAAATAGCTCCAGTTCGCGCCGTCGTCGGTCGACTTGAGCACCGTTCCCTGCTCCGCAACGATGTACAGCCCGCTCTTGCCGTCGGAAAAGACGTGATACAGGTTGCGGTCCGCCTTCCCGCCGCCAGGCGGCTTGGGCAGCGTCGTACGCGTCCACGTCTTGCCGCCGTCATGCGTCGCGAGCATCAGCGACCACAGGCCGACCGCAATCCCGTCCTGGGCGGTCGTGAAATGGACCGAGAACAAAGGCTGGTCGGTCGAGATGTCGATGCGCTGCTTCGTCCATGATTCGCCACCGTCGTTGGTCGCGAGAATTGCGCCCCATTGGCCGACTGCCCAGCCGTGATGAGCGTCGGTGAAAGTGACCGCGGACAACGTCGCCGACACCGGAACGTGACGCGCCTGCCGCCAGGTCTTTCCGTCGTCGTCCGACAGCAGTACGATGCCGTGCTCACCTACGGCGACGATGCGCCCACCGGCGCGTGTCGCATCCGTCAGCATCATGTGCGTCGACGCGGCCCACGTATGCGCCGGCAACGCCGCCCAGTCCGCAATGGTTCCCGGTGGTTGTGCGAACCCGGTCGCGGCAGCACAGAGCGCGGTACAGGCAACTAGAGTCTTGATCATGGATGAGTCTCTTTAGTGGTGTACGCAGACGTCAGTGGTTGAACAAAGCCGACCAGCCTGACTTCGCTACGCCGAGCGCAACGGCCGGCGGCTGATTCGACTCCCGCGCGACCGGCGCGATCGTATGAGACGGCGCAATCCAGTCTGCGACTGCTCCATGGAATCGAGCGAGTGCCGCCAAAGCAATGCAAAGTAAGACGCAAGCACCGAGAGTCTTGACCATGACTGAATCTCCGTCGAAACGTTCGTGAGGGTCAGTGACTGAGCAGGCCCGGCGCTCGAGCCGGCTTGCGACGCGGAAACCAGCGCTCCAGCACCGAGGCCAGCGCGGGCAGCGCCGTCATCGCCATCACCAGGTTGACGATGAACATGAACGCCAGCAGCTTGCCCATGTCCGCCTGGAACTTGAGCGCCGAGAAGCTCCACGTCGCCACCCCGATCGCCAGCGTGATTGCCGTAAAGATCGTCGCCACGCATTCGAACTCGAGCGCACGCTCCATCGCCTTGAGGATCGGATCGCCCTCGGCAAGGTGCCGCTGCAGCCGGTTGTAGATATACAGCGCGTAGTCCACGCCGATCCCGACGGCCAGCACCATCACCGGCAAGGTCGCCACCGTCAGGCCAATCTTGAGCTCCTTCATGAACCAGTAGCCAATAAAGGTGGCCACCGCCAATGGCACGCAGCAGGCCAGCATCGCGCGCCAGTCGCGGTACGCGAGGAACACGAGGATCACGATCGCCGCGTACACGTACAGCATCATCGGCAGTTCGCTCCGCTCCACCTCCTCATTGGTGGCGGCCAGTACCCCTGCATTACCCGCCGCGAGGCGTATGTTGATACCAGGGAAGGGATGCGACGCGCGGTACTGCTTGATGTCGTCGAGAATCCGGTTGATCGTTGTCGCCTTGTGATCGGTCAGATACAGGTGCACGGCCGTCATGCCGCAATCGGCCTTCATGAAGCCCTTCAGGCGCGCCACATCGACCGACACCGCGCCGTAGTTCTCGGGGTCGATCGGGACGACGTTCATCTTGGGATAGTCTTCGTTGTAGCCCGCGTTGTAGGTGCGCAGCATCGCCGAGTAGGACTGTGCGGACACCACGCCGGGCTCGGTCTTCATCGCGGCCGTAAATTCGTCCTCATACAACCCGACGGCCGGGTTGTCGCACGCCTTGCCGTTCGACTCGATGGCCACCGAAAGCCAGTCGAGGCCCATGTCGTAATTGCCCGCAATCGACGTGGCATCCCGGTTGAACCGCGCCTCTTCACGCAACTCGGGGGCGCCCGGTTGCAGCGTGCCAATCACGCGGTCGCGGCTCTGCCAGACCGAAAGTCCGAATACCACCAACGTGATCAGAAGCGTGACGCCTGCGAACTTCGGCTGAGCCACCCGCGACAACGGACGCAGGAACGCCGAGCGCCAGGCGCTTCGCTTGAGCGCGCGCTCGGCGTACGTCTGAGTGAAGTTGAAACACGATGCGGCAACCGGCAGCAGGATCAGGTTAGTGACGATCTTGTAGCCCACGCCCAGCGATGCAGTGATGGCCAGCTCGCGCACCATCGGGATCGGAATCAGCAGCAGTGTGATGAACGACACGAACGCGGTGACGAGTGCCAGCACACCCGGGATCAGCAAACCGCTGAAGCTGTGGCGCGCAGCATCGTACGAGCTGTTCCCACGTGCGATCTCGCGCACGATGAAATTGACCTGCTGCACGCCGTGCGATACGCCAATGGCGAACACCAGGAACGGCACCAGCACCGCGAGCGGATCCAGACCGAAGCCCAGCAGCCTCAACGTGCCAAATTGCCAGACCAGCGACGTCAGCGAACAGACAATCAGCAGCACGGTAAAGCGCACCGAATGGCAGTACCAATACACCGCAAGCGCGGTCAGCAGCAGCGCGATCGCGCAGAAGCCCAGCACGGCCGTGGCGCCATCGGCAATGTCGCCGATCTGCTTGGCGAAGCCGATGATCTGGACTTCATAGCCGGCGTCTTCGAACGGCTTGCGGATCCTGTCTTCGAGCGTGTGGTTGAACGCGACGTAGTCGAGCACCTTGCCGGTGCTGTCTCGTTCGTTCAGCTCGGCGGTGATCATCGCGCTGTCTTCGTTATGCGAGACGAGCGTACCGACATAACCGCCGAGCGTCGTCGCGCGTCGGATCTTCGCGACGATCGCTGGCGTCAACTGGTCGGGGGTGATGTTGCCCGAGATGATCGGCTCCGCGCGGAACCCTTCGTCGGTGATTTCGTTGACGAATGCGTTCGGCGTCCACAGCGATCGCACACCGATCCGGTCGACGTTCGGCAAGTACGTGACCGCCTGCGTCACTTTGTACAGCCGCGTCAATCCCTCCGGCGTCCAGATCGATCCGTTGCGCGCGCGCACGACAACTGTGATCCGGTTCGCGCCAAGCAGATCGTTCCGGTATTTCTGAAACGTCTGGATGTATTCATGGCCGATCGGCATCTGCTTCTCGAAGCCGGCGTCCATCCGCAACTGCACGGCGAACACGCCCATCGCGGCGGTGAAGAGGCCGATCGCGACGAGCACGATCGCACGATGTCCGAAGAAGAATCCCTCCAGACGGCTGACTAGACGATTGAGCACAGCATGACCCCTTCAAGTCAGAAGTTTCGCGTGACGAACAATCCGACGAAATTGCGATCCGCGTACGGCTGCCCGACCGTCTGGTGCCCGCCGAAGAACGCCGTGAAGTTGATGCCCGCCTGCCAGGTGGGCGGATTCTTGTTGAACAGCACGTAGACGTTCACCGATTTCGCGCCCTGCAAGTAATTTCCCGTGAACGTCGGCGTGTAGCCGTAGAGCCCGTCGGAGAACGTGATGCCCGGCGTCACCTGCCAGCCGTGAATCAGCGTGCCGTCATAGGTCCAGTTGAAGTCGATCGTCGCGCCCACCGAACTCGCGGTGCCCTGCGCCGCGGCAATCGGATAGCCGAGCCCCGAGTTGTTGTTCAGCCACGGCAGATAGCCGGCCGCCGGCACCTGCGTGACCGTCTGCCCGTCGATCGTGCGCGTCACGCCGTTGGCATTCAGGCCCGGGTAATGGATCCACGTCAGTTCCCATGTCAGGGTGGCGGTATCCGCGCCGATCAGCTTCAGGAACGGATACTCGCTGCGCGTCAGCGCCAGCAGCCCGTTGAGGTCGAACTGGAACTTCTTCTTGTCGGCCCACTGCTGGCAGTTGATGCCCTGTACGCCGTTGGTGTTCAGGTCAAGCGGGCCGCCCGCACCAAAGCAGCTCGACAGAGCGACCGCGTCGCGCGGCCGGTACGACAATTCGGTGCCGATCGCCCACGGGCCGACCCCGAAGTTCGCGCTGACGCCGAACAACTGGCGGCTGCCGAGATACGACCACTGCGACGTCCCGTTGGCCAGCGACGCCAGCACTGGCGACTTGTCGATGTAGTTCTCGTAGTAGAACGCGAAATTCGCATCGAACGAGCGCGGCGCGTAGTTGAACTTCACGCCGAACTGCGGCCGGTATTTGGCCGGCAGTTGCGTCGAGACCGGAATGCCGATGTCGTTGAACGGCGGCCCGGCGAAGGTGCCGTTGACGAGACCGTTCTTGATCCCGTCGAGGTTGCCCTGGTTGCCTGCCGCGCCCTGCCCGCCGATCGCATTCGCGATCGTGCCCGCGCTCGGGCCAGCCACGTTGAAGTTGTTCGTGTTGAGCGTGAACGGTTCCGTACCCCGGCCGAAGCTGTTCGTGATCGACCAGTACGAGCCGACCGGCGGGTAGCGGTTTCCGTTCCACTGGAACTGGTAGTACCCCTCGGTACTGAAGCCGTGCGACAGGTCCGCGGCAAAGCTGAGCATCGGAGCCGGCAGCAGCGCCTGCTTGAGCTGAGTGCCCGGAATCAGCAGCTTCTGCGCGTCGATCGAATTGGTCGAGTTGATGCCGTTCTGCGCGAACATGCTCTCGCCCCAGTTGATCACCTGGTTGCCGAGCCGTACGTGTGCGTTGCGCCCGCCGATCGTGAAATCCTTCTCCGCCCACAGGTCGAGCAACTGGGCGTTGTAGACCACTTGCGCCGCCGCGGTGCTCGACAGCGGCGTGCGATCGGTGTTCTTCGCCATGAAGTCGTACATCCCGGTGCCTCGCACCATGAACTTCAGCCCTTCGCTCGGCATCTTCAGCAGCAGTTCGCTGGTTGCGCTGATGTAGGTGCTGAACGGTTGTCCCTTGCGGTAATTCAGGTCGCCGTTATCGCCGAAGCCCCACTGGTTCGTGTTGGCCGCCGTCCCGCACCCGTGCGCGTTCGGATCGCCAGTCAGCGAGCAGCTCGGGCTCTTGGTCCGGATCCCCATACCTGCCGTCAGATTGCTCACCCACGACCCCTGTAGATCGTTGAACCCTGTCGTGAACTCGTAGCCGTATGCGCTCGACGTGGCCGCACCCAGAACAGCAATCGAAACCGTAGTATGTCTAACGATTGTCTTCGCTTTCATTGCCCCACCCCATCTCCAGACCGGATGCCGGCGACGCATCCGAATACGCCGGCTCTATATTTTTTTATTTGTTCGACGACGGTCAGCGTTCGCTGACCGAGCGCAGCGATTCCGCCGAGTAGAAATCGGTCTTGAATCGCGGATCATTGGCTTGCTGATACCAACGCAGGTCCTTGCCTTGACCGATCGTCGAAAAATCGGTGACGTATCGCCCATTGATCAGGTCATACTGCGCAAACGGCTCGTTATCGCAGATGCCGCCCAGCTCCCACACCGGAATCGGGTAGCTCTCGCGCACCCTCCACAGCTTGCCCTGGGCGTCGTAGTCCTCGCCGGCGAGCGCCAACCAGCTATCCTCGTCCAGATAAAAGACCTTCTTCGATGCAACGTGGCGCGCGCTGCTCTTGAGCGTCGCTTCCACAACCCAGACGCGGTGCATCTCGTAGCGCCGGTTAGCGGCGGCGACGCCATCAGGCGTGACCACGTCGTGCAACTTCTCGTTGAATTTGTACATGCCGAAGGCGTTGTACGGCACGATCATTTCCTTCTTGCCGACGAGCTTCCAGTTGAACCGGTCGAGGGAGCCAAAGAACATGTTGGCTTCATCGATCAGATACTGGTTTTCGAAGCCGATGACCGGTGCATCGTGCGTATAGGCTGGCATGCGTCGTACGCGCCTCTGCCCCGGGAAGTAGTAGAAAGTTTCCGGATCCTTGCTGAAGAATTGACGTTGAACAAAGGCCTGCCCGGCCAGCGCCGGCGGCGATTGCATCTGGAAGAAACTGCCACTGCTGAGCTGGTCAACGTCCTGGGGCGTGTGCTTGCCCAGCTTGCCCGCCGGAAAATATTGACTTGCCGTGCTGATTGCATCGATCCATTCGCTGCCACCGGGACGTGGGGAAATAGTCGTCACCACAGACGGCCAGTCAATGCCTTCACCGCGGTACCGCATGAGGTGGTTCAGAATCGCTTCGGCACCGTTTTTCGGCTGCGGAAACGCGACCCCGGGGAGGTTCGCGGTCTGCAACTGCTCGCCGTTCGAATCGAGCTTTGCTGCCGTCAGATTCGCCTTGGAGTTCTGCGCAACGAAGTCCGGCGCCTGGCATTCGCGATGCGAGGGATACACATCCATCCGGTACCCCTTCCTCTGCTTGACCAGCGCGATCTGGCCCGGCGTCAGCCTGTCTGCGTACTTGTCGACGTTCGATGCATCGATCGAGTACAGCGGCTTCTCGTTCTTGTGCTTCCAGAAATCGCCGCGAAACTTGCCCCACTCCCAACCAGCCTCGGGTGATTGCTTGCCTGCATAGGCGGGCACGCTGCCGTCCTTGCTCGCAGCACGGTCGCCGCCTTCCGGCGTGAGGTCCTCGGCCATGGCGGCGGTGCCGATCACAAGACATACTGCAGCCGCGACAGCGGACACAACTCCAATTCTGCACTTCTTCATCATGATCTCCTTCCGATTCGACCTTCACTCGCTGTTGGCGATTCATCGCATGGGGCGAGGTTCAAAAGCGTCTTGCACACGTTGAGCACTGTGTCTATCTGCAGACCGGGGCGATGTCCTCAGCCGCGCTACTTGTCAGATGGCGAATTCACGCATTGCCAGACCCGGCCACAGCCACCACCCGAATTTCGACACGAAACTCAGGAAGGGCCAATTGCGTCACCCCTACCCCTGTCCACGATGGATACCGGTTTGGGAAGTACTCGTCCTTCACGGCCGAGAAGCCCTCGAGCTCTCCGCGAAAGTCCGTATGGAAGGTCATCAATTCGACGACGTCGGCAAGACTTGCCCCCGCCGCCTCGAGAACGACTTTCAGGGACTCAAAGGCAATTCGTGCCTGCGCTTGAATATCCTCGCCAATTTTTCCATCCGGCGTCATCCCAACCTGCCCGGAAACCCAAATCATGTCTCCCACGCGGGTCGCAGGTGAAAAGTGATAGGCGTCGTACCACGCCTGAAATGCCGGTGGCGTGATCAATTGTCGTTTGTTGGTAGTTGCCATGATCCTTTGCTCTAAATGAAGTCATGCCGCCCCGAGGGGAACTCTCGCATGGCGGACCTCCCGAGGTGCGATTGCAAATCGCAGGTTCAATGTCGGCAGCGAAGACTCGAACCTGGTCTACGGAAAATCCTTCGCAACGACGCCGACGTCTTCGTGGAAAATCGCGCGAGCGTCATCAGTTGGCGCCGTGCTCCAATCCGTTCTCACGGAATCAAGCCAACTTCCTTGAAGTCATCAAGCTTCAGCAGGTCGAGCGGGGCGACCATCTGGCCCTTATGCTCTACCCAGCCGCCGTACGTTTCACTTCGCGACCAGCCGAGAAGCCGCTGAATGTCCTCAGGAAGAGCCTTCATCCGCTCGATCGGAATAGAGAGGTATTGGTTTTCTTCCTGTCGCAGGTACGCCAGGTCGATCTGGATCACAACGCCGGTACGGGGCGCATCCGCAACGTTCTCGCCGCCACCGTGGTATGTCGACCCAAGCCAGATGAGTGCATCCCCCGCACTCATCTCCGCAGTAACCGTCTCCTCGACTTTGGGCATGCGTTCGTCGTCCCACTTGTTGCTGCCAGGAATGACCCGCGTTGCGCCGTTCTCGTGCGTGAACTCTGTCAGCGCCACCATCATGTTCAGCCGAGCTTCCTGAGAGGATGGATGGCGCCAGAGAAAAACGGCATCGTCGCGATGCAAGGGTTGCGCCCCCTGCCCCGGCCAGATCTGGATAGCCTGCGTGCCACCAACCTGGAGGTCTGGGACGACGTCCATCGGATGCTCGCCGGCCCAGACCTTGCCGGGCTTCGACTGCAGGATCTTGCGTGCAGTCTCGAGATACAGCGGATTCGTCGCAACAGAAATAGCGTGATCCGTGCGTGCGAAGAGCCGCGCGAGTCGGCGCGTCTTGTTACCGAGGAAGAACTCATCGTCACCGCCAGGAGTCGCGTCCAGCAATGGCATCAAATCCTGTTTCAAGCCATTCAGCGTTTCCGGGGTCGTAAAGCCCTGAATGCAGACGACCCCGTCCTCCTCCAGGACGGCGGCGATCTCGTCGGGCGACGATGTATTGGGCAGCTTGCGGATGCTCATATCTTGACCTTTCAATAATTGGGCAACTTCAAATATGCGGAATTCCGACCTCACTCCGCCGGCGCGAGCGGTGCCGCACGCCATTGGGCAGTGCAGCCACATGGCAAATCAGTGCGACTGTCATCGCCCTAACAACCGGCGCTCGGCGCAGGCACCATCTACGCCTATTCGACCTACTTATTACGCCTTCATGACCTAATGCTAGCGCCGCACCGACCTAGAATCAAGGTGAACAAAAACAGGGAAAACACTGAGTAGTCCGCAAACACTTCCAGCGCTCAACGGCGAAAATTCTGCCGGACATGATGGCCAACCCCATGCAACGGGCCCACAGGAGCGAGCCTGCGTCGGCTTCAATCGCGACATGACCGGAAGAGCTGCCAAGGTTTTGCAACACGCGATGGTGTATCCTCTTACCGACGAAGCGACCTAGAATTTCGTCAGGTCGATATGATTCTTTTTCGGGAGGGAGCCGACGTGCAACAGAAGGCGGCAAAGCGAGAAGCCTTGAGCGACCTCGTGGTGGGGGGACAAGATGCGGGATCGGTTGCGCAACGAAATCGAGAACTGCGCCTTGCGCAGATCATTCATGCAGCGCAGCAAACGTTTCAGGAAGATGGATATGCCGCATTCTCGACACGCGGCGTGGCCGGGCGCGTAGGAATCACATTAGGAAACCTGCAGTATTACTTTCGAACGAAAGAGGAGTTGCTCCGCGCGGCGCTGCAGGCGTATGTGCTCCAGACTGTCAACGACTACACCGCAATTGCAAAGCAGCCAGGCGTGAGCGCGACGCGGCGTTGCTCCGCACTGGTGGAACGCATTTTTTCCGACATCAACGAAACGGATCTGCCGAAGTTTCTGTTTGAAGTCTGGGCTTTCGCTCAACAGGAACCCTATGCTGCGGAGCTCGTTGACGGAATGTATGCCGAGCATCGAGGCATCTTCGCGAAGCTGTTATCCGAGATCCATCCGACTTTGACTCACGACGAGTCCCTTGCCCGCGCCTCCGTGATCGTCGCGCAGACGGCAGGAATGATGATATTCGCCTACAACGGCGGAGACTCGGATAAGGACCATGCCGAATGCGTTCGCGTGACAAAGCAGTCTGTGAAAATGCTTGTTGACTTGTTGCCGCAAGCACTCGAGAACGACGAAACGCTTCGCAGCTTGCCCAACCTGAAGAGCCACGGGACGAACAGCGCGCACGGCGGCATCTTTAATTCTGGTGCGGATGACCAGCGGGAATTATTCGATCTGGACGTGCGGCAAACGGGCCAGGATACGCCCTATTACCGGCCAACCGTTCAGGGGAAGCGTCGAAAAGTGAAGATCAACGAGATCGTCTCTACTGCCGCCAACCTATTGGCAGCGGAAGGATACGCGAACTTCACCCTGGCTCGGGTTGCCAGGGAGCTCGGCATTCCGCAATCAGCACTCCGGAACTACTTCCCGACACATGATGATCTACTCCGCTCGACAACCAGCGCGCTTATGAAGGTCTATCTGGAACGGTATGCAGATATGGGTAAGCCGAGCGGCAAACCTGCGTTGGAGCGACTGTGTGAGATCGTCGTTGATGCTTTTGAAGAAGCTCGTGATTCAAGAGTGTGTCGCTTCATATTCGAAATCCTTGCACTGGCTCAGCACTCCGACATTACGCTTGAACTGACGAAGACCCTCTACTCGGCCTATCGAGCAAACTACGTCGAATTAGTACGCGAGCTTGCTGCGTCCGCCACCGCGCGTGAATGCCACGCACGCGCGACGCTCATCGCGGCCCAGATAGAGGGGGCGATGACTTTGGTGTTTGGCGCGAATAAGCAACCGCCGGATGCAGATCGCATTTTCGAGTTGATGAAAGCCGTCACGATTCGCATCGCGCAAGGCAACGTTACCGCGAGGAATGCGACGTAGAACGTCGCGATCCGCCGGCGGGTTTTCGTACGACGCTCAGCGGGAGTCAGCGCGGACCTTGCGCGACAATAAGTTCAGCGATATGTCAACGCTCATGGTTTCCACTCTGAGGCTCCCTCGAGGGAAAGGCGAGCCCGCATGGCGGCGTACGCCCAATCATTTCACTCGCATGCAACATGCGGTGCCGCATAGAGCGATGCATTGGGCGCCATACGTGCTCCGCACCTTCTCTCACACAAGTCAACGCCAGCCCTTGACACGCGCTCAACAAGCGCATCCTGTTTTAGGCAAAATAGCATGTTCGTGAAACTGGAAATCTCTCAACATGCTTTCGAAAGCAGCGCCTGCACGGCAACCCAAGCAGCAACGATCGCAAGCGACGCAACACCGGATTGCGCAGGCGACGATACGCCTGCTGGGTGAAATCGGCGAAGCCGGCTTGACGCATCGCGACGTCGCGAAGTGCGCAGAGGTTTCCCTGGCGGCCACGACTTACCACCATGCGTCGAAATTCGATCTTATCGCCCATGCGTCGTCCGTCATCCTCGAAGACTATGTGGGTCGATTTCGCAATTTTGCGTCCCGCCAGGCGGCCCGAACATCGGATCGCCCCACGTTTGAGCAATTCCTCGTCCGCTTATTGCGCAATGCCGCGGGACGGGACCGGTTGCGCACAATCGCCTGGTGCGAGATCATGCTCATCGCCGCACGAAACTCCGATACTCGTGCGCTCGCAAAAAACTGGTACGCGCGCCTGCGTGAGGTCTGGACAGATATCGCGTCGCTTCTCGGCGCAAGCTCCGAACCACTCCACGTCCAGGCTGCGATCGACCGGACCATTGGTCTACTGTTCATCGTCACCGCGCTCGGCCTCACACCAGACCAGGCCGCGGCCTGCTTTACCAGTGGCTTGGACGGTGTCATGCCCGAGCCTCCGCCTGATGCCCCGGCGCCCGCTTCGGAGCGCATATCCAAGCGCAGCAAAGGGCAAGAAACCCGCAAGCAATTGCTCGACGCCGCCATTCGGCTGATGGCGGCCCGCGGCGCCGGCGCAGTGACAGGACATGCGGTTGCCGCCGAGGCCGGCGTCGCGCCAGCTCTCCCGTCCTACTATTTCAAGCCGGTCAGCACACTGATCGACGCAGCGCGCGAACAACTCTATGAAGCAGCGAAGGCGCGTTATCGCGAAAGCGTGACCGGGATCGACCTCACGGTCGCAACGGTAGACCAGATCGTTGATCTGACCACCGCCGTATTGGTTCGCGAAGTCACACAGTTCAGCGACTTCAACCTCGCCACCCTCGCGATCGAAGTGGAGGCAGCGAGACAGCCAGCGCTAAGACCAATGGTGGGCCGATGGTTCAGCGACCGAAGCCGAGCCTGGCATCGGCTCCTTGCCGGCTTCGACAGCACGGCACCCGCAGCACTTGGGCTGCTCATGTGCGGTCTCTTCACGGGCATGCAGGTCCGCCTGCTGGCGACCGGCGCCGAGATCGCGGCGTTGAGCGACCTGCGACTCGAGTTTCTGGGCGCCCTTGAAGCAACGAACCACCCAAAACCACCTTCCCCGCATAAATCTGTACAAACATTCAAAAAATGATTGACGCGTGCTTGCCGACCACCTAGCATGGACTCATTACACCGCCTAAATACGCGCTTTTACGCCTATTTGGCTGGTTCAAGGTATCTGTACAACTAGATTGTTTCGACTTTCACCGGACATGATCCGCCGACTCGACCTCGTCGGCGATAGTCTTCAGGAAGCGTAGCAACCGATCGCGCCCGCAACCAGCATTGGCGCATCTACAGGCCATCTGGGAGTTCATTTCAAGGAAAGCAAGCCATGACGATCAATCTGACCAACCGAGTTGCCATTGTCACGGGGGCCGGAGCGGGCCTCGGACGAGAACATGCCCTGCTGCTCGCGCGATTGGGCGCGAAAGTCGTTGTGAACGATCTCGGCAGCGATCTGAATGGCCGCGGCGGATCCGGTACCGCAGCTCAGAACGTTGTCGACGAGATCGTGGCTGCCGGTGGCGAAGCGATCGCGAATGGCGCTTCGGTTACTGAGGTCGACCAAGTACAGCAGATGATTGACCAGACGCTGTCGCGCTGGGGCCGTGTCGATATTCTCGTGAACAACGCAGGCATCCTGCGTGACAAGACCTTCAGCAAGATGACGCTCGACGACTTTCGCGCAGTCATCGAAGTCCATCTGATGGGTTCGGTGAATTGCACGAAGGCCGTGTGGGACGTCATGCGAGAGCAGAAATACGGCCGCATTGTGATGACGACGTCGTCGTCAGGCCTGTACGGCAATTTCGGTCAGTCCAACTATGGTGCGGCGAAAATGGCCTTGGTCGGCCTGATGCAAACGCTGGCGATCGAGGGGGAACGACACAACATCCGCGTCAACTGTCTCGCTCCTTCTGCGGGCACTCGGATGCTGGAAGGCCTTGTTTCTGCGGACGCTTTCAATGCCCTCTCACCCCGAGCCGTCAGCCCGGCCGTAGCCGTGCTCGCCAGCGATGATGCGCCTACCCGCATGGTGCTTTGCGCGGGCGCAGGCAGCTTCGAGGCTGCACACATCACGCTCACGCCGGGGATCTACCTTGGAACCGGCGAAAATGTGCCACACACGCTCGCTCAGCGGCTCGACGAGGTAGCCGCCGGCAGCGGTGAATCCGTTCCTGCGTCAGGTGCAGCACAGATCAATATCGAGCTGCGCAAGGCCGGCTTTGTCGAACCGAAAACCAGCGAGCATGAGCATGCGTGACACAATCCGTCCGATTGCCGACGTAACCGGCATCGACCAGGACCGCCGCGTGCCTGATGCGCAGCATCATGGTCATGCATCGCTATCGCCGGCGCAATTGTCGGCCCTCGTCGGCGAGGAGTTGGGCGTTTCCAAATCGTTATGCGTCGACCAGGCCTCGATCAACGCCTTCGCCGATGTCACGCATGACTGGCAGCCCATCCATGTCAACGAGGAAATAGCACGCACGGGTCCGTTCGGTAGCACCATCGCTCATGGGTTCCTCACCCTTTCGCTGCTCTCGGCAATGGCGTACGACGTCGTTCCCGTACTCGAAGGCCAACGCACAAGCATCAATTACGGCCTGAACAGTCTGCGCTTCTTGACGCCCGTCCGCAGCGGCGAGCGTGTGCGTGGACGATTCAAATTGAAAGAAGTCGTAGAACGAAGCCCGGGCCGCTATCAGTTGACCGTGGGCGTCACGGTGGAAATCGAGCACCAGCCCAAGCCCGCGCTGGTAGCCGAGTGGGTGATGCTCGTCAACACCTGACAGCAATGGACATCCAGACGTCCTGCTTTATCTTCATTTTATTAAGCATTCCTTTTTACTTATACGGTGATGGTCGAGGCTTCGATCAAAAACCGGGCACATTCACAGATCAATGCCATGACCAGCGAGCTCATCCTCTGTCGCCACGACCTGGACTTCATTCTGTTTGACTGGTTGCAGGTCGAATCGCTCACCGTCCGCCCGCGCTTTGCCAGCCAGGACCGGTTCGACTATGCGTCGGTGCTCGACGTCTACGAACTCCTTGCAGCTGACTTATTCGCGCCCCACAACAAGAAGAACGACAGTCAAGAACCCACGTTCGACGGAGAGCGCGTGACCGTCAACCCGGAAGTCGGTATCGCATTGCGTGCGTTTGCCGATGCCGGACTGATCAGCGCGTCGTTTCCCGCGGAATGGAACGGCATGAGCCTGCCCGCTACCGTCGAGCGGGCAGGCATGGCGTACCTGCTGGCAGCGAATCCTGGCACGGCCGGCTACGCATTCTTAACCATTGCCAACGCGAACCTCCTGATTGCGCACGGCGAGCACGAACTGGTGTCCCATTACGTCGAAGCGATGTCGGAAGGTCGCTGCTTCGGCACAATGTGCCTGTCGGAACCGCAAGCTGGCTCGAGCCTCGCGGACATCCGAACCCGCGCAGTGCCAACCGGTGACGGCCGCTACCGACTGTTCGGCAACAAGATGTGGATCTCAGGAGGCGATCACGAGATTACCGAGAATATCGTCCACCTGGTGCTCGCAAAGATCCCGGACGAGAACGGCCAGTTGCCCGCTGGCGTGCAGGGCATCTCGCTGTTCACTGTCCCTCGCAGGCTCGTCGGCAGCGACGGGGCAGCCGGGGAGCGCAACGATATTGCCTTGGCGGGCATCAATCACAAGATGGGCTATCGAGGCACCGTCAATTGCGTGCTGAATTTCGGCGAAGGCCGCTTCCGTCCAGAAGGTGACGCCGGTGCACTTGGCGAACTCGTGGGTGAACCCGGCAAGGGGCTCGCCTACATGTTCCACATGATGAATGAGGCGCGCATCTCCGTCGGCCTCGGCGCAGCCGCGCTCGGCTATACCGGCTATCTGCATGCGCGTGACTATGCGAAGACGCGGCTGCAGGGGCGCCCACGCATCGAGCGCGATCCCACGACAGCCCAAGTGCCGATCGTTCGTCACGCCGATGTGCGTCGCATGCTGCTTGCCCAGAAGGCGTATGCATCGGGAGCACTGGCGTTGTGTCTGTACGCGGCCCGCCTCAGCGACGATCTTCATTCGCTGGACGACACCCGCGCCTGCGCGGATGCGCAAGACCTACTCGACCTGCTCACGCCGATCGTGAAAAGCTGGTCTTCCCAATGGGGGCTCGCGGCCAATGATCTGGCGATCCAGGTGCATGGTGGATACGGTTACACGCGTGAATACAACGTCGAGCAGTTCTATCGGGACAATCGACTGAACCCGATTCACGAAGGTACGTTCGGCATCCAGGCACTCGACCTGCTTGGCCGAAAGACCCGTCAAAACGGTGGGGCGGCCATGGAACTACTTGGCGAGAGGATTGCGCATACCGTAACACGGGCGCAGGCGAGTAGGTCACTGCAGCGGCACGCCCTCACGCTCGAAGCCGCGTGGTCTCGAATCCGCATGGTGACGGGCGCGCTGCACGCCATCGCTAACAGCGAACTGCAACTCGCCAATGCTGCGCCCTACCTCGAAGCATTCGGTCACGTCGTAGTCGGCTGGCTGTGGCTCGACCAGGCGGTTGCCGTAAACGCGCTGGCGCCCGATATGCAAGCGAGCGACTTCCATCGCGGCAAGCTCGCCGCCTGCGATTACTTTTTCGGTTGGGAAATGCCCAAAGTTCCCGCATGGCTTGCGGTGCTGGACCCCGTCGAGACGACCCCGCTGAATACGCCTGTGGAATGGCTCTGAGCGGCGGCGCCGCACTGTTATCCGCATGGCCAGATTCGCCGTTTTCCATTCGACCAAGGACGCATCATGATCGACGCAGTCATCGTTTCCACCGCCCGCACGCCGATCGGCAAAGCTTATCGCGGCGCATTCAACGCCACGCGTTCGCCCACGCTGCTGGGGCACGCGATCCGGCACGCGGTATTGCGTGCAGGCATCGAGCCCGACCGTATCGAGGATGCCGTGATCGGCTCCGTGCTCAACGCAGGCACCGCCGGCGGCAATCTCGCCCGGCATGGCGTGTTGGCAGCCGGGCTGCCCGCTTCGGTGGGGGCGCAGACACTCGACCGGCAATGCGCGTCCGGCCTGATGGCAATTGCCACCGCTGCCAAGCAGATCGTCTGCGATGGCATGCAGGTTGTCGTTGCGGGCGGGCAGGAAAACATCTCGGCAGTGCAGGCCCGCTACTTCGAGTGGGTGAGCGCAGAGCGGGACCCCAACGTGGTGTCCGCGCAGCCGGCGGCCTATATGCCGATGCTGGAAACCGCCGAGTTCGTCGCGCGCAAGTACGGCATCTCGCGAGACGCACAGGACCAGTACGCGCTCGAGTCGCAACAGCGCACCGCCGAGGCCCAAGCAAAAGGCCGCTTTGCGGACGAAATCGTACCGATCACTACGCAGATGTCGGTCACCGACAAGGTCACCGGGCAGACGTCGCTCAAGGAGATCACGCTCGCACGCGACGAAGGCAATCGTCCCGGCACGACGCTCGCTTCGCTCGGCGAACTGACGCCCGTTATGGAGGGCGGTGTCGTCACTGCCGGCAATGCCAGCCAACTCTCAGACGGCGCCAGTGCCTGCGTGTTGATGAACGGCAAAACGGCGCAACAGCTCGGCCTCGAACCGCTAGGCATTTATCGAGGAATGACAGTTGTCGGGAACGCGCCGGAAGAAATGGGCATCGGTCCCGTGTACGCGATTCCCAAGCTGCTGAAGCTGCACGGACTGACGGTGCAGGATATCGGCCTGTGGGAGCTCAACGAAGCGTTCGCTTGCCAAGTGCTGTACTGCCGCGACAAGCTCGGCATCGATCCGATGCTGTACAACGTGAACGGCGGCAGCATAGCGATTGGGCACCCGTACGGCATGACGGGGGCCCGGCTGGTCGGCCACGCGCTGATTGAAGGCAAACGACGCGGCGCGCGTTATGTAGTCGTGTCGATGTGTGTCGGCGGCGGCATGGGGGCTGCCGGATTGTTCGAAGTGGCCTGACGCGTCTATTCGTAGCACGCGTGGCCTTTGGGTTTTGCCAACCTGCCCACGCGTGCAGCGAACTATCGGACGTGTATTGAGCAATGTTAAGCGCGTTCCGTCTTGGGGCCGCTATTGGGTTCATCCCATGATCTAGGTGTGTGTTTGGGGAGGTCTCCAGCTCCCCCTCGGGCCGACCTAAAGGCCGCCCGGTACAGTTCCCTGAAATGCCCCGCAAGGACACGGCGCCTCCCCTATCCGATCCCATGGGTTCGCCTTGCTGACTCCGTGACCATTTCGCCACGTCATCGGAAATCTAGGGGGGGGCTTGCGCGTATGCGCAGCGGGCTTATTGGACGTCAGGGCACGACATTCAGTACCGCGCAGCCCCCCTCGCTCGCCTTAGATGTCAATCCGCTCGGTTTAAACGACCAACGACACCCGCGTGCACATGGCCGCTCGAAAATACGCGATGACGGAAGCTGTGCAAGAATCTTTCGATCCGTAATCGCATAACAATAGCCATGACTGACACGCTGCAGGAAGAGCATGCAGCCGCAGATCACGCGATGCGCAACTGGACCTTCCAGAGGCAAGGTCCGGTCCGGATCGGATCCGATGCGCACAAGCAGATGTTCTGTCGGATGCTGCTCGACACACACAATCCGTACAAGCCGGCCGTGATCGACTGGCCGGCGCTCCAGCCGGCCGAACTCAGGCGGCTCACGTCGTTGCCGATCTGGGACATCGCGGTGCAAACCGAAGGCCGCGCGTCGATCCGCGTGGCGACCTACGCCGCGACGGTCGACGATCCGCTGCTGCGCCGCGCGCTCGAAATGGACGGCGGCGAGGAAGCCCGCCACAAGGTCGTGCTGTCGAAGCTCGTCGAGGCATACGGCATCCAGCTCGCGCCCGAGCCGGCCTACCCGGCGCCGACCGACCCCGAATGGTCGTGGATGATGACGGGCTTCAGCGAATGCATCGACAGCTTTTTCGCATTCGGCCTGTTCCGCTCCGCGCAGCGCTCCGGTTATTTCCCGCCCGAACTCGTCGAGACCTTCGAGCCCGTGATCCAGGAAGAAGGCCGCCACATCCTGTTCTTCGTGAACTGGTACGCATGGTACTGGCGCACGATGCCGTGGTGGCGCCGGCCGTGGTTCTTCGCGCGCGTCGCGGCCGTGTGGGTGCAACTGATCCGCGACCGCATGAGCATCGCGCGCGGCATCGATGCCGACGGCGCCGCACGTGACGCGAATTTTCCGGCGACCGGCACCGCCGACATCGGCGATGCGCTGAACCCGCGCGAACTGATCGAGCTGTGTCTCGTGGAAAACGACCGGCGGATGGCCGGTTACGACAAGCGCCTGCTGCGCCCGATGTTCGTGCCGCGGATGGCGCGGTTCGCGCTGCGGTTTCTGAAGAAGTAAAGCCGGGGGCTTGCCGCGGGTCGCGCGGCAAGCTGGCTGATTCGGTCCACGCTCGCGGGCCGAATGTGGCGCGCCTGACACATTCGATCCCTCCCTCTTTTTATCCGCCACGCCGAGCCGGCAGCGGCGTGGCGGACAAATTGCGGCACTCGAGCCTGACATTTCGCCCCTCCGATTCGACGCCGACCCACGGTCGTTGGCGCCCCGTCGACACCACGCGAAACACCCGCCGCGAGCGCACCCGCTCGACCTCCGGCATACGCGCCGATTCCGCCCTAACACCGATATCAATGCGATCGTCAATAGGACAAATCCGATAAATCGACGCAGATTGTTTCATTTGGGCGCTCCGTAGCAATTTTTTACAACTTCGAGGGCCGGGCGGCCCGGAATGCCCGTCACACGGGCCCCGGCGCCGGGCGGGATGCGCACATCAGCACAATCAAATGCACTTCGAATCAGATTAATTTGGTTATCAAATAATCTCGATACGCAAACAGAAAATTCAATATAAGCCAAATTATTAACAAATTAATAATTTGGCAAAAGCATTATCTCATCGCAACCCCATAACATTACAAACTTGAAAGAATAGGGCGCCGCGCAAACGTTTGCCATTTCATTTGTCTTACTTTTGAGTCCGCCCAGTGTGTGTCCTACCGCACAAAACAATCACAACCTGTTGATTTTTATAAGAAAACAAGAATCACCGCGGAAGAATTCAAACCATACCTCAAGCATTCTTAAATCTTTCAAATCCATTCATACCTCCCGCGTCAAAACACGCCGCATTAACCATTCTTTAACTTTTAAAACACTTCATTTATCACTGTTTGTCAATCTACAAAATCCACCTCCAATAAACTCCGCCCATCAATTTTTGAGATTCGCGCGAGCGCACGGAGCAATCCTCTAACAAAAGAGACCGGTGTGTGGCGTGCACATTTGGAGGTAGTAGGACATGAACCGCACATACCGCTCGATCTGGAACGAAGCTCTTGGCGCCTGGGTCGCGGCATCGGAAATCGATTCGGCACGGGGCAAGCCGAACAAGTCGGCCGTCGTGGTCGCCGCCGTCGCGGCGCTGGCGATCTGCCTGCCCGGATTGGCCGAAGCCAATACGCTCAACACACAGCAAACCTGCTTCACGGGAAGCAACAGCGCGGTCGGCCGCGTCAACCCGGGTGGCACGCAAAACCAGGCCGGCGACGGCTCCGGAACGTATTCGGTCGTAGCCGGGTGTAACTCCAACGGCAACGGCTGGACCGGTGTCACGGTATACGGCTCGTTCGCGCAGGCAACCGGCAATGGCGCCGTCGCCACCGGCATGCAATCGTCGGCCGGCCTCTGGGGTGTCGCGGCCGGCCTCGAAACCACCGCCAGCGGCGCCGCGGCAACCGCCCTCGGCTTCGGCTCGACGGCCAGCGCACTGAACTCCGTCGCGATCGGCGGCGCGGGCGGCAACGGAACGACGCCGCTGTCGCAGGCAAACTCGACGCTCGCATCGGGCGCGGGCGCGATCGCAATCGGCAGCAACGCAACGAAGGGCGCGCAGTCGGCCGCCTCGGACGGTATCGCGATCGGCGGGCAGTCGTCCGTCGCGTCCGCCGCCACGTCGGGTATTGCAGTTGGCCGTGGCGCGACCGTCAATGGTGCGTACGGCATCGCGCAAGGCGACGGCGCCACGGCAAGCGGCTCCGCGGTTGCATTGGGTCAATCGGCGACAGCCGGTGCGAACGGTGGCACGGGCGGCGGCATCGCGATCGGCAGCGGCGCGAACGCGGGCAACGCTACGTCGGGTTCCACGATCGCGATCGGGGCCGGTGCTGTAGCAACGTCTCCGACGGGTGCCGGCGATTCGCTCGCCATCGGCACGAGTGCATCGGCTACGGGTCTGGATTCGACGGCCGTTGGCGCCCAGACGACCGCCAACGGCACGAACTCGATCGCCATCGGCAACAATGGCACGCTCGCCACCGGAACCGGCGCACAGGTAATCGGCGTCGGCGCGACGGCATCCGGCACGAACGCCACGACATTCGGCACCGGCGCGACGGCCTCGGGCACCGGCGCGATGGCGCTCGGCGCAAGCAGCACGGCCAGATATGCATCCAGCGTCGCGCTCGGCACCGGAAGCGTGACGGGCGCCGCAGCGCCGACGGGCACGGGTTATCTGACGGGCAGCGCCGCGCCTCTGTCGGAAGTTTCGGTCGGCAGCTCGACGGCCCTGCGCCGCATCACGAACGTCGCGGACGGCTCGGCGCCGCAGGACGCCGTCACCGTCGCCCAGCTCAGCACCGGCATGAGCACGACGACGAGCGCAATCGGCAGCCTGTCGACGTCGGCGTCGACCGGTCTTTCGTCGGCGAATAGCGCGATCACGTCGCTGTCGACCTCGACTTCGACTGGCATCAACTCGCTGTCCACCGGCCTGAGTTCGGCTAACAGCTCGGTCACGTCGCTTTCGTCTTCCACGTCGACGGGTCTGTCGTCGGCCAACAGCTCGATCGGTTCGCTGTCGACGTCGACCTCGACTGGCATCAATTCGCTGTCCACTGGCCTGAGTTCGGCTAACAGCTCGGTCACGTCGCTTTCGTCTTCCACGTCGACGGGCCTCTCGTCGGCCAACAGCTCGATCGGCTCGCTTTCGACGTCGACTTCGACCGGCATCAACTCGCTGTCCACCGGCCTCAGCTCGGCAAACAGCTCGGTTACGTCGTTGTCGTCCTCCACGTCGACGGGCCTGTCGTCGGCCAACAGCGCGATCGGCTCGCTGTCGACCTCGACTTCGACTGGCATCAACTCGCTGTCCACTGGCCTCAGCTCGGCGAATAGCTCGGTTACTTCGCTTTCGTCGTCCACGTCGACGGGCCTCTCGTCGGCTAACAGCTCGATCGGCTCGTTGTCGACCTCGACTTCGACCGGCATCAACTCGCTGTCCACCGGCCTCAGCTCGGCGAATAGCTCGGTCACGTCGCTTTCGTCTTCCACGTCGACGGGTCTCTCGTCTGCCAACAGTTCGATCGGTTCGCTGTCGACCTCGACTTCGACCGGCATCAACTCGCTGTCCACTGGCCTGAGTTCGGCTAACAGCTCGGTCACGTCGCTTTCGTCGTCCACGTCGACGGGCCTGTCGTCGGCCAACAGCTCGATCACGTCTCTGTCGACTTCGACTTCGACTGGCATCAACTCGCTGTCTACCGGCCTGAGCACGGTCTCGACGAAGACCGACAACCTGGGTAGCAGCACCGCGTCGGCACTTGGCGGTGGTTCGACGTACGACCCGACGACAGGCAAGGTCTCGACTCCGGCGTACACCACGTACAACGCGAACGGCACGACATCGACGGCCAACAGCGTGGGCTCGGCGATCAACAACATCAACAGCCAGGGCATCAAGTACTTCCACGCGAACTCGACCGGCGCCGACAGCACCGCGACGGGCACCGACGCCGTCGCCATCGGCACCGGCGCCGTCGCCGGCACGAACAACTCCGTCGCGCTCGGCGCCAACTCGGCTACCGCCGCGGCCAACCCGACGAGCAGTGCGACCGTCAACGGCGTTACGTTCGGCGGATTCGCCGGCGCCACGCCGGTCGGCACCGTCAGCGTCGGCGACCTCAACAAGGAACGGCAGATCACCAACGTCGCTGCCGGCCAAGTGACCCAGACCAGTACCGACGCGATCAACGGCAGCCAGCTTTATTCCGTCGCCCAACAAGTCGGTACCGCGACCAGTGCCATTTCGTCGCTGTCGACGTCGACTTCGACGGGCCTCTCGTCGGCCAATAGCTCGATCTCGTCGCTGTCGACCTCGACTTCGACGGGCCTCTCGTCGGCCAACAGCTCGATCACATCCCTGTCCACGTCGACCTCGACGGGCCTGTCGTCAGCCAATAGCTCCATCACGTCGCTCTCGACTTCGACTTCGACCGGCCTGTCGTCGGCGAATAGCTCCATCACGTCGCTGTCGACCTCGACTTCGACGGGCCTGTCGTCCGCGAACAGCTCGATCACGTCGCTCTCGACCTCGACTTCGACGGGTCTGTCGTCGGCCAATAGCTCGATCACGTCGCTCTCGACCTCGACTTCGACCGGCTTGTCGTCGGCTAACAGCTCCATCACGTCGCTGTCCACGTCGACTTCAACGGGTCTGTCGTCGGCCAACAGCTCCATCACGTCGCTGTCCACGTCGACCTCGACGGGCCTGTCGTCAGCCAATAGCTCCATCACGTCCCTGTCGACTTCAACCTCGACGGGTATCAATTCGCTGTCGACGGGACTCAGCTCGGCCAATAGCTCGGTGACGTCGCTGTCCACCTCCACGTCGACAGGCTTGTCGTCGGCCAACAGCTCGATCACTTCGCTGTCGACTTCGACTTCGACCGGCATCAACTCGTTGTCGACCGGCCTCAGCTCGACCGATAGCTCGGTGATCTCGCTGTCGACTTCCACGTCCACGGGCCTCTCGTCGGCCAACAGCTCGATCACTTCGTTGTCGACTTCGACTTCGACCGGCATCAACTCGTTGTCGACCGGCCTCAGCTCGACCGATAGCTCGGTGATGTCGCTGTCGACTTCTACGTCCACCGGTCTCTCGTCGGCTAACAGCTCGATCACTTCGCTGTCCACGTCGACCTCGACGGGCCTGTCGTCCGCGAACAGCTCCATCACGTCGCTGTCGACTTCAACCTCGACGGGTATCAATTCCCTGTCGACAGGCCTCAGCTCGGCCAATAGCTCGGTAACGTCGCTGTCCACCTCCACGTCGACCGGCTTGTCGTCGGCCAGCAGCTCGATCACTTCGCTGTCAACCTCGACCTCGACGGGTATCAATTCGCTGTCGACGGGCCTCAGCTCGACCAATAGCTCGGTGACTTCGCTGTCCACCTCCACGTCGACCGGTCTGTCCTCGGCTAACAGTTCCATCACCTCGCTGTCGACGTCGACCTCGACGGGTATCAATTCGCTGTCGACAGGCCTCAGCTCGGCCAATAGCTCGGTGACATCGCTGTCCACCTCCACGTCGACCGGCTTGTCGTCGGCTAACAGCTCGATCACTTCGCTCTCGACTTCGACTTCGACCGGCATCAACTCGTTGTCGACCGGCCTCAGCTCGACCGATAGCTCGGTGATCTCGCTGTCGACTTCTACGTCCACCGGTCTCTCGTCGGCCAACAGCTCGATCACCTCGCTGTCGACCTCGACCTCGACGGGTATCAATTCGCTGTCGACGGGCCTCAGTTCGGCCAATAGCTCGGTGACGTCGCTGTCCACCTCCACGTCGATCGGCTTGTCATCGGCGAACAGCTCCATCACGTCGCTCTCGACTTCGACTTCGACCGGCATCAACTCGTTGTCGACCGGCCTCAGCTCGACCGATAGCTCGGTGATGTCGCTGTCGACTTCTACGTCCACCGGTCTCTCGTCGGCCAACAGCTCGATCACCTCGCTGTCAACCTCGACCTCGACGGGTATCAATTCGCTGTCGACGGGCCTCAGCTCGGCCAATAGCTCGGTGACGTCGCTGTCCACCTCCACGTCGACCGGCTTGTCATCGGCGAACAGCTCCATCACGTCGCTCTCGACTTCGACTTCGACCGGCATCAACTCGTTGTCGACCGGCCTCAGCTCGACCGATAGTTCGGTGACGTCGCTGTCGACTTCCACGTCCACGGGTCTTTCGTCGGCTAATAGTTCGATCACCTCGCTGTCGACCTCGACCTCAACGGGTATCAATTCGCTGTCGACGGGGCTCAGCTCGACCAATAGCTCGGTGACGTCTCTGTCGACCTCCACGTCGACAGGCTTGTCGTCGGCTAACAGCTCGATCACTTCGCTGTCCACGTCGACCTCGACGGGCCTGTCGTCGGCCAACAGCTCGATCACCTCGCTGTCGACCTCGACGTCAACGGGTCTGTCGTCGGCCAACAGCTCGATCACTTCGCTCTCGACCTCGACTTCGACGGGCCTCTCGTCGGCCAACAGCTCGATCACCTCGCTCTCGACTTCGACTTCGACGGGTCTGTCGTCGGCCAACAGCTCGATCACCTCGCTGTCGACCTCGACGTCGACGGGTCTGTCGTCGGCCAACAGCTCGATCACCTCGCTCTCGACCTCGACTTCGACGGGCCTCTCGTCGGCTAACAGCTCGATCACCTCGCTGTCGACCTCGACGTCAACGGGTCTGTCGTCGGCCAACAGCTCGATCACTTCGCTCTCGACCTCGACGTCGACGGGTCTGTCGTCGGCCAACAGCTCGATCACGTCGCTCTCGACTTCGACGTCGACGGGTCTGTCGTCGGCCAACAGCTCGATCACGTCGCTCTCGACTTCGACTTCGACGGGCCTCTCGTCGGCCAATAGCTCGATCACCTCGCTGTCCACGTCGACTTCGACTGGCCTGTCCTCGGCCAACAGCTCGATCACCTCGCTGTCCACGTCGACCTCGACCGGCATCAACTCGCTGTCCACCGGTCTGAGCTCGACCAACAGCTCGGTGTCGTCGCTGTCGACCTCTACGTCGACCGGCCTGTCGTCCGCGACCAGCTCGATCACGTCCCTGTCGACCTCGACTTCGACCGGCATCAGCTCGCTGTCCACCGGCCTGAGCAGCACGGACAGCACGATCCTGTCGCTGTCGACCTCGACCTCGACCGGCATCGGCTCGCTGTCCACCGGCCTGAGCAGCACGAACAGCTCGGTGTCGTCGCTGTCCACGTCGACCTCGACCGCGATCAACGCCGCGAAGACGCACTACTACAGCGTCAACGACACCGGCGTGCAGCAAGCCAACTACGCGAACGACGGCGCCACGGGCACCAACGCCCTCGCCGCCGGCGTGAACGCCAGCGCGGCGGGCGCCAGCAGCGTGGCAGTCGGCGACGGCTCGAACGCGCAGACGGCAGGCGCGGTCGCGATCGGCCAGAACGCATCGGCAACGGGCGGCAAGGCTGTGTCGATCGGCTCCGGCAACACGGCGTCCGGCGATGGCGCGGTCGCGATCGGCGATCCGAACGTGGCGACGGGCACCGGCGCAGTGGCGATGGGTGCGAACAACACGGCGACCGGCGACGGCGCGGTGTCCCTCGGCAACCAGAACACGGCAACCGGCGCCAGCGCGCTCGCCCTCGGCAGCGCGAACCAAGCCACCGCGGACAACACGATCGCGCTGGGCAGCCAGGCCACGGCCAGCGCCACCGGCGCCCAGGCCTACGGCTCGGCCGCCAAGGCCACGGCCGCCGACGCACTCGCCTTCGGCACGAACGCGCAAGCGAACGTCGCCAACTCGATCGCACTCGGCGCGAACTCGGTCACGGCGGCAGCCGTCGGCACCTCGAGCGCCACGATCGGCGGCGTCACGTACCCCTTCGCGGGCAGCTCGCCGGTCGGCGTGGTGAGCGTCGGCGCACCGGGCCAGGAACGCCAGATCACGAACGTCGCCGCGGGCCGGATCTCGGCCACGAGCACGGACGCGATCAACGGCAGCCAGCTGAACGCGACGAACAACGCGATCAACTCGCTGTCGACGTCGACCGCGTCGAACGTCGCGTCGCTGTCGACCGGCATCAACTCGCTGTCCACCGGCTTGAGCACGACCAACAGCAACGTGGCGTCGCTGTCCACGTCGACCTCGACCGCGATCAACTCGCTGTCGACGGGCCTCAGCTCGACGAACAGCAACCTCACGTCGCTGTCCACGTCGACCTCGACCGGCATCGGCTCGCTGTCGACCGGCCTGAGTTCGACCAACAGCACGGTGGCCTCGCTGTCGACCGGTGTGACGAACCTCGGCGATCAAGTGAGCCAGCTGTCGACGACGATCAACAACAACACGACGCGTGCGGTGAACAACAACGGCATCGCGGCCGACATGAACGGCAAGGGCACCGATGTCCCGACCGTCACCGCCGGCTCGAACTCGGTGGCGATCGGCGCGAATTCGACGGACGGCGGCCGCTCGAACGTGGTGTCGGTCGGCAGCGACACGCAGCAGCGCCAGATCACGAACGTCGCGCCGGGCACGCAAGGCACCGACGCGGTGAACGTGAACCAGCTGACGCAGGTGCAGACGACGCTGTCGACGGCACTGTCGGGCCAGCAGGCTCAGATCAATTCGCTGGGTTCGCAACTGCAGCAGACCGACCAGATGGCGAAGCAGGGTATCGCGGCCGTCGGCGCGATGGCGTCGATCCCGCAGCTCGATCGCGACGCCAACTTCGGGATGGGCGTGGGCACGTCGACCTTCCTCGGCCAGAAGGCGATGGCGGTCAGCATGCAGGCGCGTATCACGGAGAACCTGAAGGCGTCGGTCAACGGCGGTTTCAGCGGCGGTCAGAAGGTGATCGGCGCCGGCATGCTGTACCAGTGGAAGTAACGCGTCGCGCCGCCAGGCCGCCCGGCTCGCCAGCCGTGCGGCCCGCGGCCCTGACGGCAGGACGAGCCCGCCGCGCACCGCGCGGCGGGCCTCGGTCAACCTAAGTTTTAAGGACGTCACCGTGAACAAACTCGCTCTTGCGCTCGCGCTTTCCGCAACGGCCCTCGCCGCATGCTCGACCGCATCCGGCCCGACCTTCAGCGCCTCCGAACTGCAGCCGCGCGACGGCGTGCGCACCTTCCAGGTGGACTGCCACGGCCTGCTGTCGGGCCCGCAGACCTGCATGAAGGCTGCTCGCAAGATCTGCGGCGACGAGCCCGTGCGCGCCGTCGATTCGGCCCGCGCGCTGCGCGACCAATCCGATCCGGCCACGCTGGTCTTCCAGTGCGGCGCCGCGCCGACCGAAGCGGCTTCGGCCGCCACACCCGCACCCGCTGCCGCCGTCGTCGAGCGCGTGAACCTGTCGGGCGACGCACTGTTCGCGACCGACCACGCGACGCTCGCACCGACCGCGCGCGAATCGCTGGACCGGCTGCTGAGCGAGCGCGCCGACCGCACGTACTCGCTGGTGACGGTCATGGGCTTCACCGATTCGGTGGGCAGCGACGACTACAATCTCGCACTGTCGAAGCGCCGCGCCGAATCGGTCGCCGCCTATCTGAAGGCGCATGGGCTGAAGACCGATTCGATGACGGTCTCGGGCCGCGGCAAGGCCGATCCGGTCGCCTCCAACGCGACGCCGGAAGGCCGCGCCAGCAACCGCCGCGTCGAAATCCGGTTGCAACACTGACCCGCCTGCGGCCGCCCATGCGGCCGCGCGATCCGGCAGGCCGCACGCGCCGCGCCGGAATTCCGTCGGACTACCGGGCGCCGCTTCGCCGGCGCCCGTTCCCGTTGGCCGTCGGCTATGTCAAAGTTCGTCACGCCCTGCCAAAAACGGCGATTTCCATGCCACAATCGCCGCAGACAGTCGCCGGGGCAGCCTACCCGAATCACGCGCCGTGCCAGGCGTGCCCGACGACGCGCCGGAATCCGGCTGCCGCCCTCGCGAACCACGTCGCCCGATTCGCCTGCCGCGGTGCACCGGCGCGAATCCAACCATGACAACCCACGGCGCGCCGCTGCCGGCCAGACGCTCGACGCGATGCCCGGACGCACGACGCCGCAGAGGAAACCAACCGGTGACGGACATCAATGAAGCCGCCGCGGGCGGCACCCGCAAGCAACGGCCGGCGGTCGGCATCTCGCTGTTTGCGCGCGACGGCCAGGCGATCTGGGAAAACGGCATTCACCAGAACATCGCGTTCCTCGCGATGATGCTCAAGCGCTCGGATCGCGTCGGCCCCGTCTATTTCCTGAACGGCGGCGACGCCAACGCGCTGCCGGCCGGCCTCGAACTCGACGGCCTCGACATCCCGCTCGTGACACCCGCCGACGTCACGCACGAACTCGACGTCGTGATCGAAATGGGCGCGCAGTTGCCGGTCGAATGGCTGCGGCACATGAAGGCGCTCGGCAAGAAGATCGCCGCGTTCTTCTGCGGGCACGTGTATGCGGGCCTGTGCGAAACGCCGATCTTCGGGAAACCGTCGGGGCACGTGTTCAACGGCGCACCGTTCGACGAAGTGTGGCTGCTGCCGCAATACGACAAGACCGCCGCGCCGATGCTGCGGACGATCCTGCGCGCACCCGTCCACCTGATGCCGCACATCTGGTCGCCGTACTTCCTCGAGCGCCGCGTGGCCACGCTCGCCGACGAAGGCGCGACGTTCGGCTATCGGCCCGGCCAGCGGCCGTGGAAGCTCGCGATGCTCGAGCCGAACATCTCGGTCGCGAAGTCCTGCCATTACCCGATGCTCGCGTGCGACGCGTTCTACCGCGCGCGACCTGACGCAGTGCAACACATGTTCGTCGTCAACTCGATGCACATGAAAGAGCATCCGACCTTCGTGCATTTCGCGAACAGCCTCGATCTCGTGCGCGAGCACAAGGCGACGTTCGAACCGCGCATCGACCTGCCGGGCTTCATGGCGCGTCACGCGGATGCGGTCGTGTCGCATCACTGGGAAAACGGGCAGAACTATCTGTATTACGACGTGCTGTACGGCAGCTATCCGCTGATCCACAACTCGACGCTGCTCGGCGACGCCGGCTATTACTACCCGGACTTCGACTCGGCCGCCGGCGGCCGCGCGCTGCTCGAAGCGTGGCTGCATCACGACGAACGCCTCGACGACTACCGCGCGAAAGCCGGCCGGCTGCTGCAGTCGGTCTCGATCGACAACCCCGCGAACCTCGACGCGTTCGTCTCGCGTCTGGTCGCCTGAACCGGAGCATACGCATGTCGGACTCCAATGCCCGTCAAGCGCCCGGCGAGGGCAAGCGTCTCGTCGTCGGCGTGTCGCTGTTCGTGCGCGGCGCCGGCCAGTCGCTGTGGGAAAACGGCATTTTCCAGAACTGCCTGCTGTTGATCCTGCTGCTGCGCCAGTCGCCGCTCGTCGCGGATGCCGTGATGGTGAACGGCGGCGAACAGGTCGCCGATCCGCAGATGATGCTCGGCGAGTGGAACGTGCCGCTGCTGTCGATGGACGAAGCGCTCGAGCGCTGCGACGTGCTGATCGAAATGAGCGCGCAGTTCGGCGCGGACTACCTGCGCGCGTTCCGCGAGCGCGGCGGCAAGGTCGTCACGATGCGGGTCGGCAACGACTACGTGATCGACATCGAACGCGCGATGTTCGACAAGCCGTCGGGTTTCCTGTTCTCGGGCGCGCCGTACGACGCGGTGTGGACGATTCCCGAATTCGAGCGCTCGTGCCTGCACTATTACCAGACGGGCCTGCGTGCGCCGGTCTCGATCGTCCCGCACATCTGGCATCCGATGCTGTTCGACAAGGCGCGCGCGACGCTCGGCGCCGGTTTGACGTTCGGCTATCAGCCCGGCAAGCCGCGCTGGCGCGTGACGATGTTCGAGCCGAACATCTGCATGGTGAAGACCAGCATCATTCCGATGCTGATCACGGAGGAAGCCTACCGCGCGAATCCGGCGTTCCTCGAATTCGTGCGCGTGTGCAACACGATCCACCTGAAGGAACATCCGACGTTCGTGCACTTCGCGAAGAGCCTCGACATCGTGAACCACGGCATCACGACGTTCGAAAGCCGCTACGCGGTGTACGAATTCATGGCCGCGTACGGCGATGCGGTGGTGTCGCACACGTGGGAGAACGCGCAGAACTACCTGTACTACGAGCTGCTGTACGGCGACTATCCGCTGATCCACAACTCGCCGTTCCTCGGCAAGGCCGGGTATTTCTATCCGGACTTCGATTGTCAGGAGGGGGGCCGCGCGCTGCTGCAGGCGTTCACCGAGCACGACGCGAATCTCGACGCTTACCGCGAGCAGTCGAAGCACGTGCTCGACTCGGTCAGCATCTACAACCCCGAGAACGTCGCGGCCTATACGGACGCGATCGCCGCCCTCTATCGCGACGCGTGACAGATCCTCGCCCCACGGAGCCGATCCGATGAAACTCAATGTCGCGATAACGATGAACGTGCAGCGCGACGCGACGCAGTCGATCTGGTACAACGGCGCGAACCAGCACTGCGTGTACCTGTATATGCTGCTGAAGCAATCGCCGCTGATCGGCGAAGTCTGGCTCGCGCACGACGACGGCATCGCCGAGTATCCGCAGGCGCTGATGATGGACGCGTTCGGCGACGCGCTGCGGCCGCTGTCGGCCGTCGTTCACGAGACCGACCTGCTGATCGAGATGAACGCGTTCGTCGACCCGTCGCACACGGAGGTCGTGCGCCAGCGCGGCGGCAAGTGCGTGTCGTACCGCTTCGGCAACGACTACGTGATCGCGGTCGAGACGATCAACTTCGAGAAGAACGACTGGCGGCCGAACCCGCACCGCGTGCAGTTCGACGAGATCTGGACCAATCCGCAGCACATGCACACGTGCGCCGCGTATTTCCAGGCCGTCTACCGCGCGCCGGTGATCGAGCTGCCGCATATCTGGTCGCCGTACTTCATCGAACGCAGCCTCGACGCCGATCCTGAACTGAAGGCGCGCTTCGGCTATCGCAACCACGGCCCGGCCAAGCGCATCGCGTTCTTCGAGCCGAACCTGAACGTCGTGAAGAGCGCGATCGTGCCGATGCTCGCCGCGAACGCGTGCTACGTCGACCATCCGGAGCTCGTCGGGCACGTGTACATGACCAACACGTTCGACAAGAAGGAAAACGTCGCCTTCAAGCATCTCGCGCTCGGGCTCGAGATGGTGCGCGACGGCAAGGCCACCGCCGACGTGCGCGCGCCGTTCGTCGCGTGGGCCGCGCATCATACCGACATCGTCGTGTCGCACCACTGGGAAAACGGCCTGAACTATCTGCTGTACGACGCGCTGTACGGCCACTACCCGCTCGTGCACAACTCGCCGTTCCTGCGCGACGTCGGCTACTACTATCCGGACTTCGAGATCTTCGATGCGGCGCGCGCGATCGCGACCGCCGCGCAGACGCACGATGCGCGGCTCGACGATTACGCGGCCGCCGCCCGCCGCTGCCTGCATCAGGTCGACACGCTCGCCGAGCACAACGTCCGCGCCTATTCCACGCAGATCCAGCACCTGTTCGCCGGACGCGCGCTCGGCTGATTGCCTTCGCACGCGCCGGTTGCGTTACGCCAGCACCCGGTCGCCGCTTTGCGCGGCGAACGCGCGGCCATGCCGCCGCCCGATACGCGCGAGCACCACGAAACAACGAGCTGCCGGCCGGCTTGCGTCGCCGGATTGCCTGACGAGACTGTCGGACACGCCGCGCGCGACCGCCGACTCGTCGCCGCACGCGCCGGCGATGACGGCCGCGTAATAGTGCCGGGCCGCCAGTTCGCGGCCGCCCGCGTCGAGCGGGCTCATCCGCTGAATACGACGTGCGACGCGTGTCAGGCCGTCCAGATAGGGCGCGACATCGATCGACGCATCGGTCGATTCGGCGCCGAGTTGCCTCAGCATGTCGGCCAGCTCGGCGATCGCGACCAGCTCGCGCGCATCGGCCGCCTGCGTGCCCGTTCCGCCTCCGGCTTTCGTTCCCGCCATGCCCACGCCCCTTTGCGATTCGTCCCGCCCCCGACGCGCACGCCGCGCGCCGCCCTGCCCGTTCCCGCGGTCACGCGGCGGCCGGCGATCGCCATGAAAAGCGGATGCCCTGCGCCCACGTGACGCCGGCATCCAGGATGATCTGCCGGTCGGTCTCGCTTTCCACGCCTTCGACGACGACGTGCCGCGCACTTTCATGCGCAAACGCGATCAGCCGGCGAAACTGGTAACGTCCGATCGCGTTGCGCTTGATCAACGACAGGACCGACCGGTCTAGCTTCACGATGTCGGGATTGCCGACCACCAGATTGTTCAACGCGCTGAAACCGACGCCGAAATCGTCGATCGCGATCCGGCAGCCGCCCTGCCGAAAGCGGTTCACGAACGACCGGCCCGCGACAGGGTTCAGCGGCCCCGTCTCCGTGATCTCGACCACCAGCCGCGCCGCCACCGACGGTTCACGCTCGAGCCGCCTGAAAATCGCCAGCCACGCGTCGTCCACGACCGCACTTGCCGCCGCGACGTTGCAACCGTACACGGCGCCCGGATCGGCGCGCAGCGCATCGATCGTGCGGCCGACCACCAGCCGGTCGAACCAGCGCATCAACCCGAGCGCTTCGAGGCGCGGCAGGAAGGCGAGCGGCGGCAGCGCATCGCGCTCGCCCCACCGCAACCGCGCCAGGCATTCCTCGTACAGCACGCCGCCCGACAGGTCGGCGCGGCACACGGGCTCGTGCGCGAATCCGAGCCGGCTTTCGACGAAACTACGTACCGACGCAAGGTCGGGATGATCGGCAGGCGCGCCGAACACCAGATCGATTTCGTCGAGATTCGCTTTCCGATTCGCCTCCTGGCGAGCTTCGACCGCATTCATCCGGCGCTCCGGCTAATGGCGAGCCGCCGATCACGGCTCGACCTCAACACTTAGACGGAACGAGCCGACCTCGACGCGCTCCGCCGCCTACCCGGCCCATCCTGTATGTCGATCTTTTCCGGGGAGCGTACTGTTCGCTTCGGCGCCGTCAAATTCGATATTTTTAAGATATTCGAGTACTTGAAATACACCACGCGTGCACGATGCCGACAGTGCGACAGGTTACACAACGCAAATTACAAAACCAAAAATCCGATCCGTTTATACTTTTCTTCTAAACAGTTTTATCCGAACCGCCTTTTCCGGGATTTGCTTGTCGCGCGAATCGGGATGCCGCCAATTGATCAGATAAATACCGTATCGTGAAGTGCCCCCCACGCTCGATATGCCGGGTCGATGCACTGGTCTCCGCAGATGCTGTCTGCCGCGCGAAACCTGCCGCTGCGCGTCATTCGATCATCGCAGCATTCAATTTTCACGTTTCAAACGGCATTATTAAACCCCGAACCGGAATCAATCGCCATTCAACCAATAATACCAATTTTTAATTATATGAAGATTATCCATTGAAACATATTTAACAATCTTTCTGATTTGTTAACCTATAAACTTGTTTTTGACGGACTTCCCTCGGAGCCGTCAATTTCGTGCCTTCGAAAACCGCCGAACCGATCCGGTTCGACGGTTTCTTTTTTTACGGCATCATTTCGTCAGACATGAGGGCAGGACAAACCCGAGGCGGACGGCGGCGCAACGAACGTGCGCCGCGGACAATCAGCCTTGTGCGGCCGGCGTGCCGATCAGGTTCGCGAGCAGCGCGTCGTATTCGGCGACGAGCGCCGGATTCGCCGACGTGTAGCGGCGGAGAATCTCGCGCTGGCGCCGCGCATACGCTTGCCAGTCGTCGTCGTGCGTATGTAGCGCGCGCAGCAGCGCATCGGCGCCCTGCTGCACGTCGTTGTCCGGATAGTAGTAGCCGAGATCGGGCGCGAGACTCGCGTTGTGCACGAGCGGATAGCCCTGCCAGCACACGTCGAAATAGAAATAGTTCAGCGGGTTCGACCATTGGTGCGACACGACGATATCGGTCAGGTCGGCCAGGAACAGCGGCGTATCGAAGCGCCCGACGAAGCTCGCCTTGCCCGCGCGCACGATGTCCAGGTAGTTCATCAGCATCACGAACTCGGGGCTGTCGTGCGCGAGGCGATCGGCGTTCGTCACGTGCGTGAAGCAGATCGCGTCGGGGTCACGGCGATACGCTTCATCGATGATCAGCATCGGATACACGCAGAACTTCACGACGTTGTGGTTCGGCTCCATCACCGTGAGCCGCTTGCCGGGCTCGCTGCGCGGCCGGTATTCGCCGTGCTCGGGCAGCGACCGCGCGCGTTCGGTCAGGAACATCGGATCCCATACGAACGGCACGACGCGCCCCGGGCAGCGGCGCAGCGACTGCAGGAACGGCAGCGACGACGGCGCGATCTGCGGAATCGCCCATACCTCGTCGTAGCCGCGGTTGATGAACAGCGAATCCCACAGCCGGCGGCCGAACAGCATCGACTCCATCGCGTTGATGTACTCGACGCCGCAGCAATAGCTGACGAGCTTCACGCCGCGCGCTTTCAGGTAGGCCGTCTGCTCGCCGTCGATTTGCCCGCCAAGCTCGATCACCACGTCGAGCGCATCCTTCATGTCGGCGAACGCGCGCGTGTCGTACACGCTGCGATCCCACGGCAGGGCGTCGGTCAGCGGCACATCGGTCGTGTTGACCAGCGTCACGCGGTAGCCGTGCGGCGACGCCATCAGCAGCTTCGCGAGGAACAGCGCGTTCTGCTTGATGCCGTTGATCCACAGGCTTTCGTCGGGCGCACGCAATCCGATCGTGATGCCGATGCGCAGGCCGGTCAGGACAGGAGACGTCATCGTCGGCAGGATGGAAAGTTGAACGGGGATGGCATGGCGCAGTGTAGCGCGCGAAGCGCCGCCTGCGTCAAGCGGCGGCAATCCGGCATTCTAGCGGAGCGCCGGCCGCACACTGTCAGGGATGGTCAGCGGCCGGTCCGGCCGTGCCAATCCGCACGACCGTCATGCGATACTCGTGCCGCCCGGCGGGCGGTTTTCTCGCGGCTTTCGAGCAGGCAACACGCTACCTCGCCGCACCACGATCAAAACCAGGGCACACCGAATGGAACACGATGCCGCGCAAGTCTTCCAGACCTTCCATGACGAACCGGGGCGGCGCTCGCGGGCAAGCGCATCCGCACGGGGGGCCGAGCTGAAGAACATCGTGCAGATCGTGTGCCCGCTTCCCGCCGTTCGGAGCGCGCGATGATCGTCCTCAGTCATTTCAGCCAGCACGCGCCCGCCAGCCTCGACAATCACCGCTGGTACGCGCAGGCGCACGGCTATCGTCACGACTTCGTCGACGCCTCCGCGATGCCGCAAGCGCTGCCGTTGCGGCCGCTGCATCGCTACGAATCGCTGCTTCACGTGCTGCGCGGCGCGCAACCCGACGAACTCGTGCTGCTGCTCAGCGAAGACGCGGCGATCATCGAGCCCGTCGCGCTCGATCGCCTGATGACCGGGCGTGACATGCTGTTCGTCGACGCGTTCGCGTCGCCGCTGCCGCAAGTCGACGTACAGATCTGGCGCAACACGCCGGACGTGCGCGCGATCGTGACGCGGCTCGTGCAGCGCTGCAAGCTCGGCAGCGAGCCGAGGCTGACGTCGGAAGCCGCGCTGTTCGCGGATCTCGATACGCATCGCTACGTGACGCCGATCGACGGGCTGTACGCGGTCATGCCGTCCAGCCCCGACCTCGATCCGATGTGGAGCCGCGAACCGACGTTCGCGATCAGCATCGACGACACGCCGCACGATCCCGAACGCAAAGGCGCGACGCCGCGCTTTCGCGACACGCTCGTCGCGTACGTCAACCGCTGCCGTGCCGCCAGCCGGCCGCTGTTCGCGTTCGACCACGACGCCGCGGCACCCGACGAAGCCGCCGAGCGCAGCACGTATAACCCCGGCCGCCCGATTGCGGTGATGATGCTGTACACGCCGAACATCGGCAGCTACGCACGTGTCGCTGAACGGAATTTCCGGCGCTACTGCGACGCACACGGCTATACGCTGTACGTGCATCGCGAGATTCCCGCCGAGGTCGGGCTGAACGCGACGGGCAACTGGTTCAAGCCGTGGCTGCTGCACGCGTACCTGCAGCACCATGAATGGGTCGTGTGGCTCGATGCCGACGTGCTGATCGCGAACCAGCAGCAACCGCTGGAGCCGCTGCTCGAAGGACGCGACTGGCTGCTCGCGCAGGATATCGGCCAGTGGGCGTTCAATTCAGGCGTGATGGCTTTCCGTCGCACCGAACGCAACGACGCGATGCTGCGCGACCTGATGGCGACGGTCGCCGCGCTGCACGACCGCTCGAGCGTCTATGCAAGCGATGGCGACCAGCTGCATTTCATTCGCGCGATGGAGCGCGACGGGCAGTTGCAAGGTGAAGGCGTGGCCGATCTCGTCAGCTTCAACACGCCCTGGCTGTTTCGCCGCGCGGACAGCTACATCGTGCATTACTACGGCATGTGGTCCGCGATGCGGGCGTTGATGATGGCGCACGACGACGGGCTGCTGCCCTGACGCCAGCGCCGCAACGTCATCGATCGGCAAACACGACGCGCCGGCCGGATGCAGCCAGCCGGCGCGTCGTCGCATCGGTTGCCGTCATCAGATCGCCGCGATCGTCGGCGTCACGGCGGCCGGGTCGGTGATGCTGGCCTTGCCGGTCTCGACGTGCCCCGCGATGCGGCGCGTCCAGCCTGCATTGCCCGCCACGGCGAACTGCAGGTCATACCAATGGCTGCTGCACGACAGGTCCCAGCGCGCTTCGATACGCTGGCCGGCCGGGACCGTCAGCGTGCGCGCCGCGCCCCCATATGCGACATCGGTTGCCGTGACCGTGAGCGGGCCGGTGCCCGCATTGGCGATCGTCACGTAAACGTCGCCGTTCGCGGTGTCGTAGCACGGCGTGATTTCAGGCTTGGCAGCGGCATCCGCCGCGGCCGAACCCGCGAAGCGCCGGAAATAGCCGTTCGGCCCCCACACGCTCACCAGGTAGTTGCCGTTCGCATCGAGCGCCCACGTATCGGTCAGTTGCTTGCCGGCTTCGACCGTATAGCGGCGCGGCATCGCGGTCGGGTCGCCCGTATAGACCCAGAAGTGCGCGCCCTGCGTGCCGGTATTCGCAAACGTCAGCGCGTAACCTTGCGCCTGCAGCTGGCCGGTGACGTGCAATTCGTACGGCAGCGCGCGCGCCGGCCGCGTGCCGGGCTCCTGCGCGGTCACGACCTGCTGCGCGGTGCTGGCCGGCGCGGCCTGCGACGACGCCCGCGAGCATTGCAGATCCGCCTGCGCGACATACGCCTGCGTGCTCGGCAGGGTCGGCAGCGTCGCATCCGATTTCGAGAAATCGAGCGCCGACGTCAGGTCACCGCAGATCGCGCGGCGCCACGGCGAGATGTTGGTCTCCACCACGCCGAAGCGCTTCTCGATGAATTGCAGCACCGACGTGTGATCGAACACCTGCGAGCACACGAACCCACCCTTCGACCACGGCGACACCACGAACATCGGCACGCGCGGGCCGAGGCCGTACGGCAGGTTGTCGGCCGTATAGGTGCCGGCTTGCGTCGACGTCACGACGTCGTGCCGCTCCAGCGCCACGTCCACGGTGCTCATGCCCGAGCCCGGCAGCGTCGGCGCCGACGGCGGCACGACATGGTCGAAGAAGCCGTCGTTCTCGTCGTACATGATCAGCAGGACGGTTTTGCTCCACACGTCCGGGTTGGACGTCAGCGCATCGAGGATCGTCGACAGGTAGTACGCGCCGTACAGCGGCGTGAATTTCGGATGCTCGGAATACGCGGCCGGCGGCAGCAGCCACGACACCTGTGGCAGCGCATTCGCCTGCACGTCGGCCTTCAACTGCGTGATCGGACGCGTGCTCATCCCGCGCGTCTGCAGCGACGAACCGGCCGGCGCATTCACGAAGTTGTTGAAGCACGCGAGCATGTTCGTGCCGTAGTTGCCGGTGAAGTTGTCGAACCCGGTGCCCTGCTGATAGATCTGCCACGAGATGCCGGCCTTTTCGAGCCGTTCCGGGTAGGTCGTCCAGTTGAAAGGCGGCAACTTGATCTTGTCGAACTGATTGTCGATGTAGTCGGTGTTGTCGAGCAGCGGGCCGCCGCCCGTGCCGAGCGGATCGACCATGCCCGTCATCAGGTACATGCGGTTCGGGTGCGTGTTGCCCGGGATCGAGCAGAAGTAGTTGTCGCACACCGTGAACGCATCCGCGAGCGCGTAGTGGAACGGAATGTCGTCGCGAACGTGGTAACCCATCGTCATGTTCGACTTCTGCACGGCCCACTGGTCCGCGCGGCCGTTGTCGATCGCGCCGTGCGTCGTCGCCCACGTGTGCGGCAGGCCGCCGATACATTGCGCGTTGACGCCCGGATTGGTCGTGTCGTAGCGGAACGGTGCGATCACGCTCGACGTGTCTTCCTGGCGCGGCTGGAACCACACCGGCTTGCCGTTCGGCAGCGTGACCGGGAAGCGGTCGTTGTAGCCACGCACGCCGCTCAGGTGTCCGAGATAGTGGTCGAACGAGCGGTTCTCCTGCATGAACACGACGATGTGCTGCACATCCTGGATCGTACCCGTCACGGTGTTCGGCTCGATCGCCAGCGCCTTGCGGATCGATTCCGGCAGCAGTGCGGTGGCGGCGGTCGCGCCGGCGAGGCCGGCCGAGAACTTCAGAAAATCGCGTCGCGAATGGAGGGCCATGCTGGTTGCTCTTGATGGGATTTCTGGTGGAAACGGCCGGTATCAGGAAGCGGGCGACGAAGCAGGCGCGGTGAAACCCGGCGGACAGCGCATCTGCGCGATGGCGACCACGGCGCCACCGCACGCGGCCTTCTGCTGCGCGACGGGCGCGGCGGGTGCGGTCAGGTCGTCGTTGCAGGCGCCGAGGACGGCGGTCAGCGCGATCAGACCGACGACCGCGAAAGGCCGTAGGGGCGACGTTCGCATAACGGTTCTCCGTGAGGATGATGACGTGACGCGAACGCGAACCCCGCGCCGGTCATATCGACGCCGAGATGCTATGTTCGACTTGTTACACGACGGTGTCGAGTGGAGGGAAGATCGACGTGCGCGCAGCGGACGGCACCCGATGGTGTGGGAGGAGCAGCGAAGGTCGTAAGGCGTTCGAAAGACTGACGCGAATCACGCGTACTGCTTCCTGTGTCGGCGCTATCGAAGCCGTGCAGTCCAGACGACGGGCGCACGGCGAACCGCAACGCATTTTTTGCGGGCCGGCCGCGACGGCAACCGGCCCGCGCACAACGGCAAGGCCCGTTCAGCCTTCCGCCATCATCAGCAACTGCGCACCGTCCGCGACCTGGTCGCCGACGCCGTACAGCACTTCCGCGACGACGCCCGCGCTCGGCGCGCCGATCGTGTGTTCCATCTTCATCGCTTCCATCACGATCAGCGGCGTGCCGGCTTCGACCTTCTGGCCCGGCTCGACCAGCACCGCGATCACCTTGCCGGGCATCGGCGCGGTCAGGCGGCCGCCGCCCTGCTCCGTGTCGCCCGCATGCGCGAGCAGGTTGCGCCATTCGAACGTCTCGGCCGCGCCCTGCGTGAACACGTGGAACGTGTCGCCGTCCGCATACACGCGGCCGCTGCTGCGCACGCCGCCGAGCGTCACGTCGAAATCGAGCGGCGTGGCGCCGCGCGCCCATGCGAACGGTTGCGCGGCCGTGTCGCCGACCGCGATGCGCGTGCCGGCGCCATCGTCCTCGTACGTGACCGTCACGTCCGCTTCGCGGTCGGTCGCATGCCATTCGAGCGTGCGGCGGTAGCCGCCGTTCAGCCGCCAGGCCGACAAGGCGCCCCACGGCGATGCGCCCTGCGCGGCTGCACCGCGTTCGCGTGCGAGCAGCGCCGCACATGCGAGCGCGAGCGTCGCGCGCGGCGGCTGTTGCGGCGCGAACAGCGCATCGTGGTGGCGCTCGATCAGCCCCGTGTCGAGATCGGCGATCGCGAACGGCTCGCACGCGACGATCCGCTGCAGGAACGCGGCGTTCGTATGCAGGCCGACAACCTCACACGCGCGCAGCGCACGCAGCATCAGGCCCAGCGCTTCCGCGCGATCCGCGCCGTGCACGATCAGCTTCGCGATCATCGGATCGTAGAACGGCGTGATCGCATCACCTTCGCGCACGCCGCTGTCGACGCGCACCGCCGCACCGATGTCGAACTCGACGCCTGCCGGCAGCCGCAGGTGCTTCAACGTACCCGTCGACGGCAGGAAGCCGCGCGCGGGGTTCTCCGCGTACAGGCGCGCCTCGAGCGCATGGCCGTGCACGCGCAGTTCCTCCTGCTTCAGCGGCAACGGCTCGCCCGCCGCGACGCGCAGTTGCCACTCGACGAGGTCGAGCCCCGTGACCATCTCGGTCACCGGGTGTTCGACCTGAAGGCGCGTGTTCATTTCCATGAAGTAGAACGCTTCGCCCGTCATGATGAATTCGACGGTACCCGCGCCGACGTAATTCACCGCGCGCGCGGCCGCGACGGCCGCTTGACCCATCGCCTCACGCACGTCCTCATGCAGGCCCGGCGCCGGCGCTTCCTCGAGCACCTTCTGGTGACGGCGCTGCACCGAGCAGTCGCGGTCGAACAGGTAGACGGTATTGCCGTGCGTGTCGCCGAACACCTGCACTTCGACGTGGCGCGGGCGCGTCAGGTATTTCTCGATCAGCACGCGGTCGTTGCCGAAGCTGCTTGCCGCTTCACGCTGGCACGATGCGAGCGCCGCCGGGAAATCGTCGGAGCGCTCGACCACGCGCATCCCCTTGCCGCCACCGCCCGCGCTCGCCTTCAACAGCACCGGGTAGCCGATCTGGTCGGCTTCGCGATGCAGGTTGGCCGCATCCTGGTCGTCGCCGTGATAGCCGGGCACGAGCGGCACGGCGGCCGCGTGCATCAGCGCCTTCGCGGCGGCCTTCGACCCCATCGCCGCGATCGCGTCGACTGGCGGCCCGATGAACACGATGCCGGCTGCTTCGCATGCGTGCGCGAAATCTTCGTTCTCCGACAAAAAGCCGTAGCCGGGATGAATCGCCTGTGCGCCGGTCGCACGCGCGGCTTCGATGATGCGCTCGATGCGCAGGTAACTGTCTGCCGCGGCCGAGCCGCCGATGTGCACGGCCTCGTCGCACGCGGCTACGTGTTTCGCGTTCGCATCCGCGTCCGAGTAGACGGCGACGCTCGCGATCCCGAGACGTTTGCACGTCGCGGCGACGCGGCACGCGATTTCGCCGCGGTTGGCGATCAGAATCTTGTCGAACATGGCTTCGATGTCGTCCGGAAGGTTGAGGTCACGCGATCATTCACGCCACGACGGCGTGCGCTTTTCGAGGAAGGACGCGATCCCTTCGCGCGCTTCCGCGCCGGCACGGGTCTTCGCGATCCAGTCGGCGGTCTGCTCGATCAGCGTCGCGTCGAGCGCGCGGCCGGCCACGTCGGCGACGAGCCGCTTGCACGCCTTCACCGCGTCGGGGCCGTTCGCGACGAGCGTCGCGGCCAGCTTCGCGACCGTTTCGTCGAGCGCGTCGGCCGGCACCGCATCGTGAATGAAGCCGAGCGAAGCGGCGCGCGCGCTGTCGAACACTTCGGCCGTCGTGAAGTAGCGACGCGCCGCGCGCTCGCCCATCGCACGCACGACGTACGGCGCGATCGTCGCGGGAATCAGCCCGAGCCGCGCTTCCGACAGGCAGAACTTCACGCCGTCGGCGGCGATCGCGATGTCGGCCGCCGCGACGAGGCCCACGCCGCCCGCATACGCGTCGCCATGCACGCGCGCGATTACCGGCTTGCCGCAGCGATGGATCGCTTCGAGCATGCGCGCGAGCTTGCGTGCATCGGCGCGATTCTCGTCGTCCGAGTAACCGGCCATCTTCTTCATCCAGTTCAGGTCCGCGCCCGCGCAGAATGCGGCGCCTTCCGCGGCGAGCACGATCGCGCGCACGCCTTCGTGCGCATCGAGCCATTCGAACGCGGTGGTCAGCTCCGCGATCGTCGTCTCGTTGAACGCATTGCGCACGTCGGGACGCGCGAGCGTGACGGTCGCCACGCGACCGGCCTCGCTTACCTTGATCGTTTCGTATCGCATCGGTCTGTCCTCCCGGGCGTTACATGCGGAACACGCCGAAGCGCGTGTCGTCGATCGGCGCGTTCATCGACGCGGCCAGGCCGAGCCCGAGCACGTCGCGCGTCTGCGCGGGGTCGATCACGCCGTCGTCCCACAGCCGCGCGCTCGCGTAATACGGATGGCCCTGGCGCTCGTACTGGTCGCGGATCGGCTGCTTGAACGCGTCCTCTTCCTCGGCCGACCACGAACCGCCCTTCGCTTCGATGCCGTCACGACGCACGGTCGCGAGCACCGATGCGGCCTGCTCGCCGCCCATCACCGAGATCCGCGCATTCGGCCACATCCACAGGAAACGCGGGCCGAACGCGCGACCGCACATCCCGTAGTTGCCGGCGCCGAACGAGCCGCCGATGATCACCGTGAACTTCGGCACCTTCGCATTCGACACGGCCGTCACCATCTTCGCGCCGTGCCGCGCGATGCCTTCGTTCTCGTACTTGCGCCCGACCATGAAGCCCGTGATGTTCTGCAGGAACACGAGCGGGATCTTGCGCTGACAGCACAGCTCGATGAAATGCGCGCCCTTCACGGCCGATTCGGAGAACAGGATGCCGTTGTTCGCGACGATCCCGACCGGATGGCCCCAGATGTGCGCGAAGCCGGTGACGAGCGTCGTGCCGAAGCGCGCCTTGAATTCGTCGAACTCCGAATCGTCGACGATCCGCGCGATCACCTCGCGCACGTCGAACGGCTTGCGGGTATCGACCGGAATCACGCCGTACAGGCTCTTCGCGTCGTAGCGTGGCGGCTTCGGCTCGCGCAGCGCGACCGGCGGCGCGATCTTCGGCGCGAGGTGACTGACGATGTTGCGCGCGATCGACAACGCATGCGCGTCGTTCTGCGCGAGATGGTCGGCCACGCCCGACAGGCGCGTATGCACGTCGCCGCCGCCGAGATCCTCGGCGCTCACTTCCTCGCCGGTCGCGGCCTTCACGAGCGGCGGCCCGCCGAGGAAAATCGTGCCCTGCTCCTTCACGATGATCGACTCGTCGCTCATCGCCGGCACGTAGGCGCCGCCGGCCGTGCACGAGCCCATCACGACGGCGATCTGCGCGATCCCCGCCGCCGACATCGTCGCCTGATTGAAGAAGATCCGGCCGAAGTGGTCGCGATCGGGAAACACGTCGTCCTGGTTCGGCAGGTTCGCGCCGCCCGAATCGACGAGGTACACGCACGGCAGCCGGTTTTCCGCGGCGATCTCCTGCGCGCGCACATGCTTCTTCACGGTGACCGGGTAGTAGGTTCCGCCCTTGACCGTCGCATCGTTGCACACGATCACGCATTCGCGGCCGGCAATGCGGCCGATCCCGGTGATCACGCCCGCGCCCGGCGCGTCGTCGTTGTACATCCCGTTCGCGGCGAGCTGCGAGAACTCGAGGAACGGCGCGCCCGGATCGAGCAGTTGCGCGATGCGATCGCGCGGCAACAGCTTGCCGCGCGACAGGTGCTTGTCGCGCGCGGCCTGGCCGCCGCCTTGCGCGAGCTGTTCGATCTTCGCGCGCAGGTCGGCGACGACCGCCTCCAGCGCGGCGGCATTCGCACGGAAGTCTTCCGAACGCGGGTTCAGTTTCGATTCGATGATCGGCATCGACGGGGCTCCGTTCGCGTGACGTGGGGCGTTACATCGTTTCCGCGAACAGCTCGCGGCCGATCAGCATCCGGCGAATTTCGCTCGTGCCGGCGCCGATCTCGTACAGCTTCGCATCGCGCCACAGCCGGCCCACTGGGTATTCGTTGATGTAGCCGTTGCCGCCGAGGATCTGGATCGCCTCGCCGGCCATCCACGTCGCCTTCTCGGCCGTGTAGAGGATCACGCCCGCGCAGTCCTTGCGCACCTGGCGAATGTGGT